>UEXW01000002.1_pt1 | contig 126301 bp, 107 predicted proteins | sample 4301151 | NCBI WGS metagenome assembly UEXW01 (sample SAMEA4773176, study PRJEB27434) | metagenome | biome: 2259; feature: agricultural soil; material: soil | place: USA | collected 2014-09 | depth 0.25 m | reverse complement strand
ACCGGGCAGACCTTGAATTTCATGCAGAGTGGCTGAGGGACGAGCCCTGGGAAGCCACGACAACCGGACCGGGATCATATATCCCGGTTGCCAGGTGCCAACTCTCTCCCGGAAACGGGGAACATGAGATTCGGGCAAGCGGCTTTTGGTCCCGTTTTCCCGTAACCTCTTTTCCTTTTCCGGAAAAGAGGTCTTCGCGTTTAGAGGACTTCCTTTCCCGGCTCGTTCTCAGCTACTCGCAAGATCGCGAGTAGCACGATGGCTCATTACGAATTGCGATGTCGGGAGTGCGGCAAGACCTGGGGCAACCAACCGCGCTCAATCTGCGTCGACTGTTTCTCTCCCCTCGAAGTCAGCTACGATTACGACGCCATCCGCGCTGAGTTCACGCGCGAGAAGATTTCCCAACGCGCGCCCAACATGTGGCGCTACTCCGACCTGCTGCCGCTGCCGGAGAATTTCAAGCCCTCCCTCCCCGTCGGATTTACTCCGCTATTGAGTGCGCCGCAACTCGGAGAACAATTGGGCGCCCGAAAGCTCTTCCTCAAGAACGATGCCGTCTGCCTGCCCACGCTGAGCTTCAAGGATCGCGTGGTGGCGGTCGCGCTCTCGCAGGCGCGCGCACTTGGATTCGACACCGTTTCGTGCTCCTCGACCGGCAACTTGGCGAATTCCGTGGCCGCGCAGGCGGCGCGCAATGGCTTCAGGGCGTGGATCTTCATTCCGGCCGATCTCGAGCCTGCCAAGATTCTCGGCACGCAGGTATACGGTGCGAAGGTCGTACGCATTGCGGGCAGCTACGACCAGGTCAACCGCCTGTGTTCGCAGATCGCCGACGAGCATCGCTGGGGCTTCGTGAACGTCAACCTGCGGCCGTACTACGCGGAAGGTTCGAAGACCGTAGGCTTCGAGATCGCCGAGCAACTGGGCTGGCGGTTGCCGGACAACGTAGTGGTCCCAATGGCGGGCGGATCGCTCATCACCAAAATCAAGAAAGCGTTCGATGAACTGATTGCGCTGGGCCTGGTCGAGGCTCGGCCGGTCAAGTTTTTTGGCGCACAGGCGACCGGGTGCTCTCCGATTTCCACTGCGGTGAAGGCGGGGCGTCTGGAGATCGAGCCGCAGAAGCCGGCGACCATCGCGCGTTCACTGGCGATCGGCAATCCCGCTGATGGGCACTATGCGATCAAGGCGATTACGAAGACGGGTGGATGGTCAGAAGATGTTTCCGATGCCGAAGTGGTGGAGTCGATCCAGCTTCTCGCCGAGTCCGAAGGCGTGTTCACCGAAACCGCGGGCGGCGTGACCGTGGGCTGTGCGCGCAAGATCTATCGCGATGGCCGCATCTCTCCAGATGAGACGACCGTGCTCTGTATTACGGGCAACGGGCTAAAGACGACAGATGCGCTCGCGGGTGCCTACGAGACGGAAGCCGCGATCGCGCCCAAGCTGGTGGAGTTCGAGCGCTTCCTCGAGAGCAGGCTGGGAGTCCCGGAAGCAGTGGAGGCATAACATGGCGATCACCGTGCAAATCCCTACAGCCTTACGACGCCTCACATCGGGCGTCGGCAACCTCAACTGTTCTGCGGCGAATCTGGGCGAGCTTTTTTCCGTGCTCGACGAAAAGTTTCCGGAACTGAAGCCTCACCTGCGCGATGAAGCGGGGGAAATCCGGCGCTTCCTGAATGTTTACGTCAACGAGGAAGACATCCGCTTCCTGGGCGGCCCAGGCTACGCGTTTCAGGATGGGGATGAAGTGCTGCTGGTGCCCTCGATCGCGGGCGGCGCGAATTAGTCTATGGAGTCGCGGGCCTGCTGGACTCAGTTTCAGACGGCGGGTGCCCCAGCCTATCGCGTTCTTCGCCCAGGCTGGGTTGTCGAATCAAGGCTGACAGGATCGCCGCACGGACGCAACTTCTTCATCCATGTCTTGATCGAGCGGTAATCTGCAGCCACTTATTCCTTCTGCCGCACCGTGAGCACCGGACACTCCGCCAACCGCACGACCTTCTCCGCCACTGATCCGAAGACGAACCGCTCCAAGCCCGTCGACCCGTGCGTAGAGATCACGATCAGGTCCACGCTCTCTGCCTTTGCGATCAGCACGATCTCTTCCGACGCCAAACCGTGGCCCACGATGGTGCGCACCTTCACGTTCTTGCCCACCAACTCCTCGCGCGCCTTGCGCAGTTGTTCCGTAGCGTCGGCGTGCAGATATTTCTCGTATTCCGGAATCTTGAAGACGTAATTGGGATCTGGAGGCACGCTGGGAAGGGCGGGGACTATGTTGACCAGCAACAGTTCCGCACCAAAATGTTCGGCCAATTCACTGGCGGTGCGGACACAGGTACACGCGGGGCCACTGAAATCGGTCGGACTAAGAATCCGGCGAACAGGCAGCATAGGAAGTTCCTCGAAGCGCCAGATTATAAATCACTTGTCGGTGCCCCAGCCTATCGCGCTGTATGCGAAGGCTGGGTTTGTTGCGCGGGATCGTGCCGACCTGCTCCGTGTTTGAATCCCCAATACGGGTTTACGAGTCGCGCCTCCTTCTTCTATAATCTAACTAACTGGTTAGTTAACAAGAGAGCGCCCTATGCCCAGCTCCCAAACCCGTCCGCGTCTGGGATCACGCGGCCGCCCGGAAGAGACCCGCACCGCCATTCTTCAGGCGGCGGTGCGGGAGTTTGCCCGCGGGGGCATCGCCGGAGCCCGTACCGACGCGATTGCGCGCGCCGCCAAAGTCAACAAGGCGCTGCTCTATTACTACTACCGCGACAAGGAGGCGCTCTACCAGGCGGCACTCGATCACGTCTTCCACGAGCGCAACGAATTCCTTTTGCGCGTACTGGCCGAGGATATTCCTCCTGGCGAGAAGATTGTGCGCTATGTGGGAGCGTTCTTCGACTACCTGGCGGAGCATCCGTCGCACCGCGAGATGGTGCAGCGTGAGATGGTGGCGCGCGGCTCGCACATGCAACGCATCGTGAAGCTCTACATGAAGCCCATCTACGAGGAACTGGTCAAGGTGCTGCGGGAAGGCATCGCCGCTGGAACCTTTCGGCCGGTCGACCCTCTGCAGTTCATCCCCTCGATGGTGGCCGTGATCGTCCACTACTTCGGGAGTGCGCCGCTGGTGAAGTTGATGACTCAGGAAGATCCTCTGAGCCCGGAGCGAATCGCCTCCCGGCGCGCCGCTGTGCTTGATTTTGTTTCGGCGGCCCTATTCCGGCCCACCGCTCTGCCGTTGGAAGGAGAGCATTCGTGAGCGCTCGCAATCGTTTCTTCATTCTATTGGGAATTATCTTTCTCATCGCCCTTGGTTACTACTTTTTCTCGACGCCCAGCAACCGCGACCTGGTGTTGATCGGGACAGTGGATTCGAACCAGGTGATCGTGAGCCCGCAAGTCATGGGCCGCCTGCAGAAGTTGCTGGTGGACGAGGGCACGCCCGTAAAGGCGGGCGACCTGATTGCGGAGATCGATCCGGCGGAACTGGAAGCGCAGGAACGGGCGGCCACCGCGACCATCGCGAGTTTGCGCTCCAAAGTGGCCGAGATGCGCTATACGCAACAATCCACTAAGGGCTCGACCACCAGCGACGTGGCCAACGCACAGGCCAAGCTTCAATCGATGAAGTCGCAATTGGCACAGGCGCAAGCGACTCTGCAGCGTACCGAGAGCGACAGCCGCCGCACGATCAGCTTGGCCCAGCAGGGCGTGGCGTCGGAGCAGGAGCGCGTGCAAGCGGAAACCAACTTGGCAGCGGCGCAAGCGAATGTTCAGTCGCTAAAGGACCAGGTTGGCGCCGCCGAGGCTGAATTGAATGCGGCCATCGCCCGAACTCATCAGGCGGCTGCGGCGCAGAGCACGGTGGCATCGACGCAAGCCGAACTGCAGACTTCAGAAGAACAAAAACGACAGGCCGAGGTGCGCCTGGGGTACACCAAGATTTACGCTCCCGTCACGGGCACGGTGTTAGTGCGGGCAGCGCGTCAGGGAGAAGTGCTCAATGTCGGCCAGCCCATCGTGACCATCGTCGATCTGGGCGACACCTGGGTGCGGGCGGCCATTCCTGAAACGCAAGCCGATCACATCGGGTTGGGAGACACGCTGCGCGTGCGACTTCCCGGAGGAACAATCGCTTCGGGCAAGGTCTTCTACAAAGCGGCGGAAGCCGACTTTGCCACGCAACGCGACGTCAACCGGCGCAAGCGCGATATCAAAACGATCGTGCTGAAAGTTCGCCTCGACAATTCTCGCGGTACCCACGTACCGGGGATGACGGCCGAGGTGCTGGTCTCGCCTGATCAACTGCGGGGTACGGGCAGTCAAAATGCGTCCGTGGAGAAGCATCCTTGAGCGCCGCTTCCGAACCCCGCAACGGCCAGGGCGCTCTCCCGCGTCCGGATTGCGAAGGGCCCGACAACGTCGGACCGAACGCGATTGACGTGGTAAACATCGTCAAGAAGTACGGCGACTTCACGGCGGTCGACGACGTTACCTTCCACGTAAAGGATGGTGAAATCTTCGGCCTGCTGGGCCCCAATGGCGCGGGTAAATCCACGCTGATCCGAATGATGACCACGCTGATTCCGATCACGGCCGGGCGTGCAGTCGTTGCGAGGCACGATGTAGCCAAGGATCCGGACGGCGTGCGCCGCTGCATCGGCGTGATTCCCCAGGCGCTGACCAGCGATCTTGACCTGACCGTCGAAGAGAACATGAACATCTACGCCAAGCTCTACGATGTTCCCGCGAAACGCCGCAAAGAGGCCATCGATGAATTGCTTGAACTGGTAGACCTCACCAAGTGGCGGGATGCGCAAACCAAGACCCTTTCGGGCGGAATGCGGCGCCGGCTCGAGATCGCGCGTGGGCTCGTGCACAGCCCGCGAATCTTCTTTCTCGACGAACCTACTACCGGACTCGATCCGGTCTCGCGCGTGGCAGTGTGGGAGATGCTGACCAACATCAAGAAGAATCGCCAGCTAACGGTGCTCATCACGACGCACTACATGGACGAAGCCGACCGGCTGTGCGACCGCATCGCTATCGTGGATCACGGCAAGCTGGTCGCGCTCGATACGCCAGCGGCACTCAAGGCCAGCGTGCCGGGTTCGACCGTCATCGAGGCGCAATTCGAAAATCCTCCCGCGGATTGGGAGCAGCGCCTGCACCGGCTGAGCGACGTCACGTCAGTGCAGCACGAAGGCGCGGGCATGTACCGTATCCTGACCAGCAACGGCTCGCGCACGACGACGGAGTTGGTCGAGTTGGCAGTGCACTCGGGTGTTCCGGTGAAGTCACTCTCGGTGCAGAACACCACGCTCGATGACGTCTTCGTCCACTACACGGGTCGGCAGCTGCGCGACGAACTGGTCAAGGCATACGGCTTTGTCATGCCGCAACGCCCGGGGTTGCAGCCATGAACCGCATGATGGCCATCGTCGAACGTGAGATGCGCAAGTTCTTCCGCTCGCCCACCCTCATGCTGGCCTCAATGATCTTCCCGCTCGTGCAGCTCATCGTGTTGGGCAATGCCTTCGGTGGAAAGATCAAAGATGCCCGCCTTGGCGTGGTCGATCAGGATGGAGGCACACAGGCACTCAAAATCCGCGAGGCCATGGATTCCGTCCGCGCCAACATGCGGACCTTCATGCCTGTCTACTACGACAACGAGATCACGGCGCGCGAAGATGTCCGCAACGGCAAAATTCAGGGCGCGGTGATTATTCCGCCGCAATACTCGCGTCGCGTTTATGAGCAGGACAAGCCGCAGATCGCGCTGGTGGTCGACAACAGCGACAACTTCATGAGCTCCACGCTCGAGCAGGAACTCAGCGACATCACGGTTGCGCTCAACTCGCCCACCATCGAGCCGCGCCTTTTGCAGCAAACTGTTCTGCAGATCGTGGAACTCTATCCCTATATCGAATACATGAAGTATCTGCTGCCGGGGTCGATCACGCTGGCGATGTTTGTTTCCGTGATGATCGGCGGGGGGATGCTCTACATCGATGACAAAGCGCGCGGCGTGCACGAAGGCTACCTGGTCACGCCTATCACCAAGACCGAGATGGTGTTTGGGCTAAATCTGGCAGGAGCGATCAAGGCGGTGCTCACCGGGGTGGTCATTACAGTCATCGGGGCACTCCTCGCCGGTGTGGGCACGATCTTCGATCCGGGCACGATTTTGGGTCTGTTGCTCATGATCGTGCTGACCTCAGTAGCGTTCAACACCATGATGTTCCTGCTGATGGTTCGGGTGGATGATCCGCTGGTTCCGCGCGCGATTTTTGGGATCCTGAACACTCTGCTGTTTTTCCCCAGCGGTTCGATATATCCGGTGCAGGCTTTCCCCGCGTGGCTGCGCGTGATTGCGAAGGCAGATCCGTTCACATATGCCGTGCACGGGTTCAAAGGGCTGTTGCTGAAAGAGTCCGGGCTGACTGCGATCGTGCCGGACATGCTGTACCTTGCTATTTTCGGAACGATTGCCTTGGCGATTGCCACGCCACTTTTCAAGCGATCTCTGTAAGTGTCCTGTCGGCCGACGGTACGTTGCGTGATAGCGAGTGACTAAACGCCAGACTGCACCGCTTGCGTGGGCCCCAGAACGATGGTGCTCCTTCACTTATAGCTAAGTTGTGGAAAATGCGTCCAGGGGCAATTTTGAGGACGAATTGTAGTCTACAATGATTCATGGAGTGCCTGCCAGCTGTGTTTAGAAGCGATTACAGCGTACTTTGGGACCCAGGTTGAGCTTGGGTCGTCCGGCGTGCAGCGGCATCCCTGCGGGCTTCCAGGCGCGATAGTGTTAACCCATAGCTAAGGGATTCGAGGAGTACGACGGTTCTCCAGTGCGAAGCCCGTAGCCTCCACGGGCGAAAACGAATCATCAAGATTTCCAAAGATGAACAGCCCACCCCGCCACGAAGTTTTGCGGGAACTTTTTGTGCGCATCAGGTTTCCGTTATGCTAGAGACCTATGACGCTGATGGATGCGCAGGAATACGACGCCGAACGCGCCCGGCGAAAGAGAGCCCGTATCGTGTCGATCATTTGCGCGGTGCTGATCCTCGGATTCCTGGCCTACCAATTCCGTTTCTGGCCGGAGCGGCGCTTGGTCGATAAGTTCTTGACCGCCCTGCAGAACCAACAGTTCGAAACGGCATACGGCATCTACATGGCCGATCCCGACTGGAAGCAGCATCCCGAAAAGCATGCGATGTATCCCTACAACGAGTTCTATCGCGATTGGGGTCCGGGAGGTGAGTGGGGGCCGATCAAGAACTACACAATCTATGCGACGGGCGAGTGTCCGAAGGGCGGCAGCGGCGTGATCGTGGACGTGATCATCAACGGACGCGCGGAGCACGAGCAACTCTACGTGGAAAAGGCTGACAAGACGTTTAGTCCGTCTCCATGTAGTTGAGGGGAGCAGGTCGCAGGTCTAAGGACTTGGTTCGCATGCGTTTTCGTGGGTTTGGACTTGCGTGGCCGGCTGCTCGGGAAGACCTAGGACCTAAGACCCAAGTCCTAATATCCAAGTCCTAATACCCAAGCCTAATACCCAAGACCTACGACCCACGACCTAACTAACTAAACCGCCGCAGCCAGCTGCTCCAACGTCTTGTGCAGCGACGCCTCGTCTCCCACGTTGGACGCCGCTTTGGAGCGATCGATCTGGCGCATCAGGCCGCTCAGTACTTTTCCTGGACCTACCTCGATGAACCGTTCCACGCCCTTCGCCATCAGCAGGTGCATGCTCTGCTCCCACTTCACGGAACCGGTGACCTGACGCAGCAGGGCATCGCGGCTCGCGTCCGCTTCGTTGATCAGAGCCGCGTCGACGTTGCAGGCCACGGGCACGGCTGGTTTGCTGAGGGAAAGCCCATCGAGATCCGACGCCAGCCGGTCCTGCGCCGGCTTCATGAGCGCGCAATGGAAGGGAGCGCTCACCGGCAACATCACGGCACGTTTTGCGCCGCGCTCGGTGGCTAACTGGGCGGCGCGCTGGACGGCGCCCGTGTTGCCCGAGATCACGATTTGCTCACCGGAGTTGATGTTGGCCGATTGGCAGACTTCGCCCTGGGCCGCATCGGTGCAGACCTCATTCACTCGATCCAGATGCATTCCGAGGATGGCAGCCATCGCTCCCACGCCAACCGGAACCGCCTCCTGCATGTACTTGCCACGATTGCGCACGGTGCGGACGGCATCCGCGAAGAGAAGCGTTCCGGCGGCTATATGAGCTGAGTACTCGCCCAGGCTATGCCCGGCCACATACGCCGGCTTCAGACCCTTCTCGTTCAGAATCCGCCACGCGGCTACGGAGGCGGTGAGGATCGCCGGCTGGGTAATTTCGGTCAGGCGAAGCTGCTCTTCGGGACCCTCAAAGCAGAGCTGCGAGAGTTTGTAGCCCAGGGCTTCATCGGCTTCTTCGAAGGTATGCCTTGCAACCGGGTGGTGTGCGGCAAGATCCTTGCCCATGCCGACTGCCTGCGAGCCTTGTCCAGGAAAGATAAATGCGATGGAGTTCGTCATGATTTATTTCTTGTTCGTCATTCCGAGCCATGAAAAAGCAGGCTCCTCCAACCTCCGCTGCGCTCGGCGTCGGAATGACAAAATTTGAGAATCCCTTCAGGGTCGAATCGCTTAAGTAGTGACCGCCGCCGGACGAATGGCCGCGATGCCTCGTTCGATCTTCTCATTCACGTTGCTCTCGGCGAATTCAGAGGCCACCCGGATCGCATTCTTGATCGCATTTGCATTGGACGATCCGTGCGTGATGATGCACACGCCTTTGATGCCCAGCAGCGGCGCGCCGCCGTATTCGGTGTGGTCGAGCCGCTTCTTGAAATCGCTGAAGGCGCTGCGTGAGAGCAGATATCCCACTTGGCGCGTGATGGTTGCTCGCAACGCTTCTTTCAGCGCGGCCCGGACCAGGTTGGCGACGCCTTCGGAGGTTTTCAATGCGACGTTCCCGACAAAACCATCCGTGACGATGACGTCCACTTCCCCGTTGTACAGATCGCGGCCTTCGACGTTTCCCACAAAGTTCAGCGGCAGTTGCTTCAGCAGCTGAAAGGACTCGCGCGTCAGTTCGTTCCCCTTGGTCTCTTCTTCGCCGATGGAGAGCAGCCCGACGCTGGGTCGCTTCGTGCCGAAGATGGAGCGGAAGTAGATCTCGCCCATAACCGCAAACTGCTCGAGGTTGTGCGGCTTGCAATCGACGTTAGCGCCAACATCGAGAAGCATTGCGCCCGTACCGAGTGCAGTAGGGAATACTGCCGCCAGCGCTGGACGATCCACTCCCGGCAACGCGCCCAACACCATCTTGGCGGTGGCCATGGCGGCACCGGTGTTGCCCGCGGTTACGAAGCCTGCCGCTTGTCCATCGCGCACCAGGCGAACGCCGACCCGCATAGTGGAGTCACGCTTGGCGCGGACGGCTTGCGCCGCCTTGTCCTCCATGGTGATGACTTCGCTGGCATGGACAATTTCGATGGGAAGCTGCGCGGTCCAGCGATAGCGGTTTAGTTCCGCCCGGAGACGATCTTGAGGGCCGACCAGGAGCACGCGCGTGCCGAAGTGACGAGCGGCGTGAATCGCGCCCTCAATCTCGGGCTTGGGCGATCGATCCGAACCCATCGCATCCAGAGCTATGATGCTTGGCATGGAGTGCGCTGCGGACGGTTAGCTAGCTTCCTCGACCTCAACCACTTCGCGACCTTTATAGTAGCCACACTTGGCGCAGGCGCGATGGGGCATTTTTTTCTCGTGGCAGTTGGGACACTCGGAAAGGGAATGCTTGGACAGCGCATCGTGCGCCCGCCGGGTGGACGTGCGTTTTTGCGAGTGCCGCCGTTTTGGATTAGGCATGGAAAATTCCTCACTCGAGCAGGCCATCGCAGGCCATACCCAAATTTCGATCGTTATATCGCGAATCCTGATGGAGCCGTGATTACTCTTACGATTCTTACCCAGGCCGTGAATCAGCGATCCAACTTCTCGCGGATTCCCTTCAGGGCCTCCCAGCGCGGGTCTTCCAGCGACTGGTCACAGGAGCATGCTTCGGTGTTCCGATTCCTGCCACAGCTTGGACAGAGTCCCTTACAGTCGTCGCGGCACAAGACCTTCAACGGCACTGACAAAAGCACTTGCTCGCGCAGCGCGTCTTCCAGAAGCACGCCTTCGCCCTGATAGTAGCCGATTTCGGCTTCCGCGTCGGTCACGGAAAGTTCTTCGTGTCCGGCGTCTGTGCCCAAGGGCCGGTACAGCAAGTCAAAACTGCGCGCCACCTTTTGGACCACCGGCTCGATGCACCGTGCACAGGGAAGCTCAAGGCTGGTCGAAAGCTCGCCCTGCAGCCGGATGTCTTTCACTACCTGGTGTTTCCCGTGGTGCTCCTCGACCAGTTGAGCACGCCCAGCGCTGTGCAGCGGCGCACGCAAGCGTACGTCTGGTCCTAGATCGATGGCATCGGGAGGGAACTCCTTTTGAAAATCAATGGGATGGAGTTCTAGCTCAGCAACTTCGATGAACATCGGGAACCTCCGCGCCCGCCAATGGATCTACCGCGAAGGCCCGCGGGAACACGCTCGGTGGCGTAAGTTCTCCAGGGAGCAACACTTAAGGATAAAGGCGGGTGGCGGAAAGTGTCAAGAAAAGGGCGCGCACGGCCGCTCAGGCAACCCGTTCACCGGGTGCGGGGCGCGGACCCGCTGTGTGCGTGGTGGAATGCAGACGATGCTGTACAAGAAAAGCGTAGTGCACACCCGAGATTACGGTGAACGCGAAGGTTGCCCACAAGAAAACGGTGCGAAAGACCCACACTGGACGCGCCGGTTCGACCTGGAACAACAGTACGAAGAAGACCGCCGAGACCTGCGCGAACGTATTGGCTTTGCCAAAAATGCTCGGACTGAAGTCGCGCAGTCCGGCGATGGCGTAGAGCACGGCGCTGGCTGCCAGGATTGAAATATCGCGGCTGAACACCATCACCGTGTACTTCCACGGAATTTCATGCAGGATCGCGAGCACCAGGAACAACGTGCTTAGCAACAGCTTGTCGGCGATTGGATCTAGGTATTGGCCGAGCATGGTTTGCTGGTGCAGTCGGCGGGCCAGCAAGCCGTCCAGTCCGTCACTGAGGCCGGCGAGCACGAAAAGAAGGAGGGCTAGTGAATAGTGCCGATCAACCAGGCTGATAACGATGAAGGGCAGGAACAGCATGCGCAGCAAGGTGAGTTGGTTGGGAGCGGTTAGCAGTTGCGAGACCTTCATGCACGCTCCGGGGTTGCGGACGTCAGCATGGTTGCCGGGTCAAGCCCGGTCTTGGCCGTAAAGCGCTGGGAGAGCGATGGGATGTTGCCGTCAGCGAGGTCTAGTTCCATGCGCTCCACGCGATGCATGGGAAAGAACACCACGCCCAGGGAGAAGGCTTCTCCTTCTTTGATCAGGGCTACCAGATCTTCGAATGAGGCCAGTTCGATGCCTCGCAAGCTCAGTCCTTCCGCGCTCAACGCCAGAATTGCGCCCCAGAACTTTTCACGCGGGTTGGCCAGTGTGACCACCACCATGGTTCCGGGCTGGAATGGATTTGCGGCACCCGCCGGATTCAACGGCATGTCAGCGATTGTCTCTGCTGCAGGAGGAGAATGCAACTCTGGGGGAGAAATGCATGAACAGGTTCGCCCTGCTCCGTAGTTGCTCGACGCTCGAGGGCGGGCGAGGGCGGAATATCGATAAAGAGACGAGATTGGCGCGCCCGCGGAGAATAGAGTTTCTCTGGTGAGACCGTTGGTCATCTTCTCGGAGGATGGCTCCCTCCGGATAACGGATAATATCGGACATTCCGCCAGGGGTATGCGATACAATTTTCCCGATTCCGTGAGGGGGACATTGAATCGTTTCTTCCGTTCCGGTCAGTCAGGTTCCGCCCAGCTGGGTCCGCTGGAGCAGCGACTCATGCAGGAAATCTGGGCGAGAGGTAATGCCACGGTGCGCGAACTGGTGCGCACCGGGAATTTGAGCATTGCCTACACGACCGTGATGACCACCCTGGATCGTCTCTACAAGAAGCAGTTGCTGACGCGCGTCGCGGAGGGTAGAGCATTTCGTTATTCGCCGAAGGTGAGCCAGGAGGAGATGCAACGGGCGGCGGCGGGCCACGCCATCCGGCAGTTGCTACAATCTGGCAATACCGCTTCTCTACCGTTGTCGTACCTCGTGGAGGCGGTGACTGACCACGATGTTCACTTGCTCGACGAACTCCAGCAGATGGTGGAGCGCAAGCGCCGGGAGCTAAGGAAGCTGGAGGAGCCGTGATATTTTTCCTGCGCGGCTTGGCCGTCTCGCTCGCGTTCTATGTGATTGCGTATGGAATTGTTTCGGTAGTGGTGTTTCTGGGATGGCGGGTCGCGCGGAGCGGCACTGAGTTTTTCCCGGCCGCCAGTCGCGCCGACCTTTTGTTTGTCCTGCGGGTATTGCCGGTCGTGGTGGCCGGGTTGTTTACGTTCGCCTTCGTTATCCCTTCCTTCCTCGATTTCGAGCCCCACACGTCCGGAGAAATCGTTGGCAGAATTCCGCTGGAGCTGGGAGGTCTCGGCCTACTGGTGCTGTCCGCAGGAGCCTTCAATGCCATTGCGGCTTACCTCAAAACGTTAGAGGCGGTGAACGGCTGGCTGGATGGTGCAACGTTTGTATCTTCGTGTTCGTCCGTGCCGGTGTTCCGGATATTGCCAGTGATGCCAGCTCTTACACTGGCGGGGATTCGGTCGCCCAAAATGTTGTTGTCCGAAGCGGCCGCGACCATTTTGACTCCGTCTGAATTGGGCGCCGCCCTGCAGCACGAAATCGCTCACGTCCGTCGTCGCGACAACTTAAAGAAGCTGCTGTTCCGGTTCTGCGCATTTCCGGGAATGTCACGGCTGGAGGCTGCTTGGCGCGAGGCGGAGGAGATGGCAGCCGACGATGCCGCCGTCCGTAGTGCGCAGGATGCCCTCGATCTCGCATCGGCCCTGATCAAGCTTTCGCGACTGGCTCCGGTGCAGCCCGGGGCCGCGCTCACCACATCGCTGCAGAGCATGGCGACGTCCGTAAATGGGAGAGTGCAACGACTGCTCTGCTGGAGCGAAGAGAGCAAGTCGTCTCCCCCGAGCCGCGCGCCCTGGTACCTGGGAGGCGCCGTTCTGGGGCTTTTCCTCACCGCGCTTGCAAGCTATTGGACGATTCTCCGCGATATGCATGCGCTTACGGAATGGATGGTCCGCTAGGTGACCTCCCCGTGACGTTCTAAGCCCCTGATAGCAGCGAGTTTGCTTTCTCCGAAGCCCATCTAGGCCGAATTCCTGATGCCTAAAGTCGTAACCACATAGGGTCAGGATTACCCCTAAATACAGTCCCTTTCGTCACTTGTAGACACCCCCCGCGCGCATCAAACTCAAGTAGTTCTGACAGTGGGCAGGCGGCAGTCCGAGACAGAAACTTTCCGGTCAGCAGCGAGTTCTTACATTGCGTATGCGCAGTCTTCGGGCCTGGGGGATCCTCATCTTGGTGTTTGGGTGTGCGAGCCTGCGAGCGCACGCGGGCGCCACTCTTTTGCTTGAGGAGCCCTACAGCGTCGACGGAACCTTTGCCGGAACCGGGCACGTGGCGGTTTACCTCGACCGGATCTGTGCTGAGACTTCGCTGATCGTGCGTCGCTGCGAGCCGGGCGAGAAGGGAGCAGTGCTCAGCCGCTACCACGGCATCGCCGGACACGATTGGTACGCGGTTCCGTTGATCCCTTACCTCTACGCGGTCGACAAACCCGAAAAGATTCCGATCTACGCCGATGCCAGGCTGGAGACTTTTCTGCGGGATCAATATCGGCGGAAATATCTGCAGGCCATTGCTCCAGATGTAGATAACGGCGAGATGCCCGAGGGACCGTGGGGCCAGCTGGTGGGTTCGGCTTACGACCGCACGCTCTACGCGTTCCAGATCGAGACTAGCGAAGAGAAAGATAACGAGCTGATCCGGCTGCTGAACGAGGCCCCGAATGCTGGCCGCTACAAACTCTTGTCGGCGAACTGCGCCGACTTTGTGCGCGAGATTGTTAATTTCTACTATCCCGGCGCGCTGCATCGCAGTGTAATTGCCGACCTGGGCGTGACCACGCCGAAGCAGATCGCCAAGTGCCTGGCGCGCTACGGGAAGCATCATCCGGAACTGCACTTTCAGAAGTTCGTCATACCGCAAGTTCCAGGGACGATCAAGCGCAGCAAGTCGGTGCGAGGAGTGGTCGAGTCTGCGTTCAAGGCTAAGAAGTACATGATCCCGCTATTGGTGTGGCATCCCGCAATCGTGGGCTGCTTCGCCGCCGCTTATTTCACTGGAGGCGGCTTCGACCCTGGGAAACATGCCCTGGTATTCGATCCCAGCCGCGACCTAGAGCCTCCAATGAGCGCGCAACAGCGCGTCGAGTACATAAACCGTTTGGAAGAACTTCAGCGCAGCGCGCTTGCGGGCAAGAGCTTCCTCGAAGTGGGAAAGTGGCTTGCGTCGGCGCTGGATGCGGAGCCGTTGCTGGACGATGCGGGACGACCCGTGCTGCGTTTGCGGGTCGGTGCCAGGCCTGTGGAAGTGGGCCTTTCTCGCGAGAACATTCTCAATGAATCCGAATCGACCGACGTCGCCCGCAGACTCGTGTTGATGCGCTTGCACGAAGAGTTGCGCAAGAGCCCGTCCAGAGTTGCCTACACCGATGTAGGCCGCGATTTGCAGTTGCTGGAAGAACTCGGCTCCGCGCAAGTCGAGAGGGAGCGGCTGGCGTCGGAACGGGAAACGGATGCCTTGGGAGGACCCAAACTTCCGTAATTGGTGTCATTTGCACCAACCGTGCTACACTGTGTTTGCGCTTAATACCACGGTTGTGTGGTGCGGCTCTTCTGGGTTCAGGAATTGATCTAAGGATTCCCGCCTTCAGTCCCCTCCCGTAAGTCTTCAGCGTAAATCCAGAGAAGTGACTGGCTAACACAAATTGTTGTGCCCCGGGCGATCCCGGCATGCACCGCGATCAATTCCACCAGACAGAAAGAAAGTACCGTTTGAAACATTTTGCAGAGTTGCCCATGTGCTCCTATTTGCAGGAGCGCCTGGCAGCGCTTCGTTTTTCCATTCCAACTCCCGTGCAGGAAGCGGCCATTCCACCTGCACTCCAGGGCAAAGATGTCCTGGCCACAGCCCAGACCGGCACCGGCAAAACGCTGGCCTTCCTCCTACCGATGCTGGAGCAATGGCTCCAGAACAACACTGCTGGAATCCATGCGCTTGTGCTGGTTCCGACACGCGAACTTGCCATGCAAGTCGCCGAACAATACAACGCCCTGCGGGGCACCAAGCTTCCGGAGGCCGCGCTGGTCGTGGGCGGACTCTCCGAGAAACAACAGCTTCACTCGATCCGCCGCGGAGCCCGAGTGGTGGTTGCAACGCCCGGGCGGCTGGAAGATTTCCTCGACCGGCGCCTGATCGACTTCCTCGCGCTTCGCATGCTTGTGCTCGACGAGGCCGATCGCATGATGGATATGGGATTCATTCCCGCTGTCCGGCGCATCGTGGCAACCTTACCGAAGAACCGGCAGACCATGTGCTTTTCCGCGACGCTGGAAGCGTCGGTGGCGCACCTGGTCACGGATTACATGCGGACGCCAGTGCGAGTGGCGATCGGGTCAATCCTGAAGCCTTCGGAGAACGTCCGGATTCAGGGCTTCGAGGTTTCCGCCGGCGAGAAGCTGGATGTGCTTCAGCGACTACTGGCCAAAGAGACCGGACGCTGTCTGGTCTTTGCCCGCACCAAGCGATCCACTGAGAGACTGGCGCAGCGGCTGAGCCGGGATGGTTTCTCCGCCGCGATGATTCACGGCGATCGTTCACAGTCGCAACGCACTGCGGCGCTCACCGCGTTCCAGCAGGGGAGAGTGCGAGTACTGGTCGCTACCGACCTGGCATCGCGCGGCATCCACGTGCAGGACGTGGCACAGGTGATCAACTACGATCTGCCGCAACTTCCGGAGGATTTCATTCACCGCGTGGGCCGCACTGGACGCGCGGGAGGACAAGGCGTGGCCTCCACCCTCTTCGAACACCACCAGCGGGCGGACATCCGGCAACTGGAGCGGGTTCTCGGGATTCGCGTCGAGTTGAAGACGGCCGACACCTACCTTGCGGGTGTCCAAAGGCCCGAAAAGGAAGTGCGGAACGTGCCGGCTGGCGCCACGCGGGGTACCATGGTTGCGCTTCCGGGAGAATACTTCCAGAACGCGATTTAGACCCACTCGCCGAACAAAGCAACAGGCTACTGCCCGATGGTGGTAGCCTTTTTCTTTGCAGGTCTCAGGTGGCAGGTCTTACGGTGCAGGTCTTAGGTCTTGGGTGTTTAGGTCTTGGAAATTCGGTCTTCCGATATTGGATGGCAGTTCTCGGGCTCAACACTCTCGGGATCTTAGCGAGGACGACTGATTCGTTAACCGGTCCTCTGATTACACACAGCTGACACCTGAGACCCGAGACCTGACACCCAAGACCTAAGACCTGTTCAAAAAAGGCACTCATGAACTTCCTCCTCAGAACGGATAGTTACAAGTTTACGCACTGGAAGCAGTATCCACCGAAGACAACCGCCATTTATTCCTACTTGGAATCGCGCGGAGGCATGTTTCCCGCAACGGTGTTTTTTGGCCTGCAGTATTACTTGCGGACATATCTGCAGGGTCCGGTGTTTACCAAGCCGGACATCGCGAAAGCCGATGAATTCTGCCGGCAGCATTTTGGGCGCGACCTTTTCAACCGCGACGGCTGGACCGGGCTGCTCGAGAAGCATGGCGGATGTCTCCCCGTCCGAATTCAGGCAGTGCCGGAAGGGTCGGTGGTTTCAAACCTAAACGTTCTGGCGACCATTGAGAATACCGATCCAGATTTTCCCTGGCTCACCAATTATCTCGAAACGCTGCTGTTGAAAGTCTGGTACCCAACCACCGTGGCGACGCTGTCGCGGGAGATCAAGAAGATTATCAAGGGCTTTCTGGAGCGGACCGGCGATCCGTCGCTGCTCCCTTTCAAGCTGCATGATTTTGGTTACCGGGGCGTGAGTTCGGAAGAGACCGCGGCCATCGGCGGAGCGGCCCATCTCGTTAATTTCATGGGGACCGACACTGTCGCAGGGATCATCCTGTTGCAGGACCACTATCACACCAAGGCGATGCCGGGCTTTTCGATCCCGGCCTCCGAGCACTCGACCATTACAGCCTGGGGCAAGGAGCACGAACTCGATGCGTACCGCAACATGCTCACTGCCTATCCCGAGGGTCTGGTGGCCTGCGTTTCCGACAGCTACAACATCTACAACGCGTGCGAAAAATTATGGGGAGAGCTCCTAAAGCCAGACGTCGTGCAGCGCAAGGGGACGCTTGTGATCCGACCCGATTCCGGGGATCCCATCAACGTCCTGACGAGGGTGTTCGAGATTCTGGGAGAGAAATTCGGATACGAAACCAATGCCAAGGGCTATCGCGTGCTGCCGTCGTACGTGCGGGTGATTCAGGGCGACGGGGTGAACATGTTCACAGTGCAGAACATGTTGTATCAGTTGGCGAAGTTTCACGGATGGAGTGCGGACAATATCGCGTTCGGCATGGGCGGTGCGCTTTTGCAGCAGTTGAATCGTGACACGCAAAAGTTCGCTTTCAAGTGCTCGGCAGCGAAGGTTGACGGGCAATGGCGACCGGTGTTCAAGGATCCCATCACCGATCCGGGGAAGAACTCCAAGCACGGACGGCTGGCGTTAGTGCAGACGACACCGGGGACGTTCCATACGGTGGAGAACGTCGATACCGCTGCGTCGGGCGGCGAGGATCGATTGGTTACGCTCTTCGAGGACGGAGAGATTAAGCAGGAGTATGACTTCGACTCGATTCGACAAAGGGCCGACATTCCGGCCTTTGATTCGTAAAAGAAAAACGCCCCCGGTGCCCCAGGTTTCCCGCTGTTTGGCAGCGCTAACCGGGGAAATCGCTACACGCTGAACTGGGAGGGGCCTAGGTTTTCAATTCACTGCGGTGGGCGGCTTTTCACGAGTCCCGAGGGTCTCTGTCCATTACACTTAGCTGCCCCCGACGGACGAACCCAGGTTAGCGTCCAAAGAACCGACGCGAACCTGGGGCACCAAAGCGTACTTAATCGCAAGTTCCTAAAACAAATTCCACAGGAACTGGTTGTAGACCTCGTGGTGATACTGAACCTCGGGAGCTTTTACAAACGTGCCCAGCGCCCGCGGACAACGGTCGGCGGCAGCTTGTTTCAGATCCGCGTAGCGGCCCTTCACGTCCTCCCCGAGAAGTTTCGTCGTCCACTCCGCCTTCCGGAAGTTGTCCAGAGCGTCGTAGATATTGTCGGGCAGGTAGCGCTCCGCTTGCCGGAGGTTCTTGATCTTCGCCGTATCGCCATCGATGCCGGTCTTGAAGATCGAATACATGACCATGTAGGGGCTGGCGTCTGGGCTGACCGAGCGTACCTCGACGCGCATGCTCTTGTCGTTGCCGATGGGAATACGAATCATGGAGCCGCGATCGGTCGGGGAGGCCTTGATCTGGTTGGGGGCCTCAAAATGGGGATCGAGTCGCCGAAAAGCATTCACGCTGGCATTGAGCAACAGGCATAGGTCATTGCCGTGGGTGAGAATGCGGTCGATAAACGCATACCCGAGTTTGCTGAGTTTTTCTTCGCCTTTGGCGTCCCAGAACAGGTTCTTGCCATTCTTGCTGATGGAAACGTTGGTGTGCATGCCGCTGCCATTTACGCCCACGACCGGCTTGGGCAGGAATGACGCCGTGAGACCAACCTTGGTGGCCACTTCGCGACAAATCAGCTTGTAAAGCTGAATCTGGTCGGCGGCCGCGACTACTTCGCCATAGCCGTAGTTAATTTCAAATTGCGAAGGCGCGACTTCGGGATGGTCCTTCTCGTTCTGGAAGCCCATCGCGCGCTGCACTTCAGCCGTGTTGTCGATGAACGTGCGCAGCAGGTCGCCCGGCAGCGAGTGATAGTAACCGCCGGTGTTGACGTACTCGAACTTCCCGGTTTCGTGATAGTGGCGCTCGGCGTCCGGACCCTTGAACAGGAAGCCCTCAATCTCGTTGGCTGCGTTCAGCGTGTAGCCCTCTTTATCGTATAGCTTTTGTGCAAATCCCTTCAGGACGCCGCGAATGTCGGCCGAGTAGGGCGTTCCATTCTTGTCAATGACTTCGCCGAACACCATCACCTTGCCCGCGCCAAAGTAGTCGGCGGGCGCCCAGTAGAAGGCGGCCCAATCGATGCCCAGGCGCAGGTCGCTTTCTCGCTGCGCCGTAAATCCGCGGATGGAAGAACCGTCGAAGGTCAGGTTGTCCCAGCTCTTCATCAGGAACTTTTTGTCGTAGTCGAGCATGTGCAAGCGGCCTTCGAGGTCGCTGAAGAGCACGGTGACGGCCTTGATGCGCTTTTCATCAGTTAGGTACTTGAGGCGTTCTTCCTGGATCTTGTGCAGGGCAACGCGGTTTTTGCGCTGCTCCTTGGCCTTCAGATTCAGCTCTTCCAATTCGGAATACGAGAGCGCCAGAAAATCCCGCAGTTCGTTCGACATGAGTCTCCTTAAGTTGATGTTTGCTCTGACAGTGAGCTTGTCCGAGTGGGTGTTAACGCATCAGGTTACCGTGGGAGCGGTCGCCCTCGCCAATAAAAAGACCTTATTAGCCATATCAAAGAGATTTATTCAAACTTGCATCGTTTGTGGTGCAACGCGTCCTCAGAGCTTCAGCAAGTTTGTCATCCTGAGCGCAGTGAGGCGGTAGCCGAACGCAGTCGAGGGACCCTGTGTGCCCGTTATGGATATCGCGACCAACGCGGGGCCTTCGGCGGCATTCGTTTCACTTCACTTCGCTCAGGATCACAGATTTAGGGAGGGCGAATGGCATATTTCCGCGGAACTTTGTCTTGTTTCCCTCCGTACCTAGGATCAGGCAATGATTCTTAGAGATTGCGGCGTGCTCGGGACGCCGAAAATAAGGAGCGGAATATGGGAGACATCACAGGACTGGCGGCAGTGGTGATGCTGTTTGCAATTCCCCTCGTGGGCATCGGCTCGTACACCTACTATCGTGTTAACAAACTGCGTACCGAGGAGCGCCTGGCGGCGATTGCTCGGGGCGTAGCGGTTCCGATGGAGCCGGAACTGTCGCAGACCGCGCGTTCACGGCGCGCAGGAATTTTGCTGGTATCGGGCGCCATCGGTTATGTTGCGACCTTTGCCATGATCGCTCGGGTTGAGCCGGATGCTTTCATTGCCGCATCGTTCGGCGCGATCCCGTTCATGCTGGGATTGGGCTTCTTCCTGGATTCGGCACTGGTACGGCGGGACCTGCACGCAGCGTAGGGACATCGAGGGGACGCGGGCACTCCTGCCCGCGTTCCGCTCGCAACGCGGACAAGGGTGTCCGCGCCACTGCAGGGTGGTGGGACGACCAGAGCGGTCGCCCGCCCCCAGTTGTGGGCTACTTTTTGCTGCTGACTTGGGTCAGAACGGCATTGGCCGTCTGCGTGAGCAGTGGGGTCAGCACATCCTCTCCATCGGACTTCGCCTTTCCCTGCAGTTGGTTCTGCAAGAGGGGCGCGGACTGCCCTGTTGGCACAAGCTGATATAGCACGGTCACGTCGTCCTTCGACTTGATCTGGCCGTTGAATCCGGCGAGCTGGCTGATGGCTTGTTGCTGAGCCGCCTGGGCGGCCGCTGACGCCGCCGCCGAAGCTGCCGTGGCCGCCATCGCACCACCCATGCCATGTGCCATCGCGCCCATCGGGGTGAGGCTAGCCGCGGTGCTGCCCATCTTCATGAATTTGCCGAAACCGCCGCCGGAGCTGTGTTTCACGGCTACGCTCGAAAACATGACGTAGTCGCACTGCTTCTGCTGGGCTTCCGCCTGAAGTTGCATCACGATGCGGGAGTCGAGCGCGGCGATTTCGACCGCGGGACCGTTCATCAGCGCAACGATGGCGTTGCGGATGGGTGTGCTGTAATCCGCTCCGGCATTGTTCCCCTGTCCGAGCTGCGCTTCCGGAGGCGCAATTCCGATGCGGATCTTCCCGGGGGCCTTGGGTCCAAGCGCCTGCGGCGCGGCTACCGGTGCGCTGGCCGGCTGGTTGTCACCCATGCCAGCCATTCCACTGGGGTTGAGCATGCTCCCGCTCATCCCCATCTGTTGTGCCTGGGCCATGGCATTTTTCTGAAACGCCATCTGCGCCGCCGGGTTCAGCATCATCTGGGCCATCGATGGATGCGCCGCAGCATTCCCCTGTTGCGCCGTCGGCGGCATGCCAGCGGGAGCAGCCGCTGGCGCCTGCTGCGCGACTTGCGGTACCGCCACAGGATTCAGTTCGGCGATCGAGTTGACTTGGCGATATCCCGCGGGTACATCAAACAGCGCGTCTTCGAGAGGCTGCTTTTGCAGCTGGGATACGCTGATATTGACGGTGGTGGTGGATCCATCCGGCGAAGGCATGGTGATGTTTTCTGCTAAGGGATAGCCGGGTTTGCCGCTTCCGCTACGATGGTTCACGATGGTATCGGTGCAACCCTGCGCCTGAGGTACTGGCGGGCCGACTTGGGTCGAGCATCCCGCGAGTTCTTTGCCTAGGTCCGTATACCAGCCATCGATCTCAAAGCTCTGATGAATGGGATTGCAGGCGTTCTGGGATGCTTCTTGCGCTACCTTGATCTTGAGGTGGCGCGCGGGGTAGCCGAACATCGGCTTCCGTTCTCCGGTGTCAATGATTGTGGTAGTGATGTCGATCTTGCCGCCGGTGGTTTCGGGAACGGCAGCACCGGTCGCTAACGCTGCGGCCCGCGCCGCTGCGGCATCCTTGGGATCGTCGGCCACGTAGTAGGTTTGCGCATTTTCATTGATGGTTACAGTGCGCTTCAGATCACACTGCCGGAGCGTGACCGTGCTGCCAGTGGGCAGCTGATTGACGTCCCGGGTTCTAGCGCCTTTGATGGAAGTCTCAGTCGTGGACACGACGTAACCGTTCACCGAGACGTTCTTCTTGATGTGGAGGTCCTCCGCCGGGGCCGTTGTAGCTAGCGCCGCCAAGATCATGGTCGAGAAGAGCTGTCGCATGTAGTACCTCATGGCTCACTCCTTCATTCATTGTTGATTTGCGCCGATGGAGCAGTCCGAACCTGTGGGGAGGTCCCCGGCCAGCTCCCCCCATCGCACGCCGGCCAGGGTGCGACTGCTCCTCCTGTTAAGACATGCGCAAACGAGGGCGAAATCGTCTCATCGGGAATGCGATTTATTTCGCGGGGCGGGTGGCAACGTCCGTTGCCGAGGGATCACCATTCAGAGGAATGGCCACAAACCTGGATTTGGGATACGGCTTTCGGTTAGACAAGTATCCCCGGCAAGTCACTAACTATTGTTTTTTCAATGGCTTGACAGGAAAACCGGAACGGGATATGCTTCCGGGCCAACGCGCCAACCCCCCGGGCGCGGGGGCCGATCCCGTGCGACGCGACTCCTCGGATCAGATCACTGAGCTGCTGGTACGCTGGAGCTCCGGCGACCAGGTGGCGCTCGATGCCTTGGTGCCTCTTGTTTACGATGAACTGCGCCTGATCGCGCATCACTACCTGCAACGCGAACGTTCCGACCACACTCTGCAAAGTACAGCGCTGGTGCACGAGGCCTATGTGCGTCTTGTTGGTCCCCATACTCCGCAGTGGCAGGACCGGGCGCATTTTTTTGGCGTGGCGGCCCGCGTCATGCGGCAAGTTCTTGTGGAATACGCCCGCAACCGTCAGGCCGCCAAGCGCGGAGGCGGTGCCTGCAAGATAACGCTGGAAGAAGGCCTCGACATCGCCACGCGGACCGACCTGGACGTCGTGTTGCTGGACGACGCCCTGAAAGACTTGGCGAGTCTCGACCCCCAACAAAGCCAGATTGTCGAGCTGCGTTTCTTCGGGGGCCTCTCGATCGCAGACACTTCGGAGGTGTTGGGTATCTCTCCCGCCACAGTCTCGCGGGAATGGACATCCGCGCGGGCGTGGCTGCACCGGGAGATTGCGCGAAGGGCAACTCCATGAACCCCGATCGATGGCAGCAGGTAAAGCGAGTTCTGGACGGCGCGCTGGGGGTGGAAGCCTCGGGACAACCTGGTTATCTCGACCAGGCTTGTGACGGGGATGTCGAACTTCGGGGGGAAGTGGAGAGCCTGCTCCAACATCACCAGCTGGCAGCAACCGGCTTTCTGAAGCAACCTGCCATCCGACTGCAAACACTTCCACCAGAATTGGACGCGCCTCCGTCGCGTATCGGTCGGAGGCTGGGTGTCTACCAGATTCTCGAAGAGATCGGCCACGGCGGCATGGGCGCGGTGTATCGCGCGGCCCGGGTAGACGGCCAGTATGAGAAACAGGTTGCCGTCAAACTTGTGCGTGGCGGCTATGACACATCGTTTGTGCTGGAACGCTTTCGCCATGAGCGTCAGATTCTGGCCTCGCTCGACCATCCCAACATTGCGCGCCTCCTCGACGGCGGCACTACAGAGGATGGGGTTCCTTACCTGGTCATGGAGCTGATCGAAGGTAACCCCATCGATCAATACTGCGACCACCACAATCTGAATGTCACGGAACGGTTGCGGCTATTTCGCCAGGTCTGCGGAGCAGTGCAGTACGCGCACCAGCGCCTGGTCATTCATCGCGACATCAAGCCCAGCAACATTCTGGTGACGAGCGCGGGCGTTCCGAAACTACTCGACTTCGGGATCGCAAAGATTCTCGATCCCTCCATGAACACGGAAACGACGCTGCTCCATCCCCTGACACCTGGGTACGCCAGCCCGGAACAAGTTCGCGGAGAGCCCATTACGACGGTCAGCGATGTTTACTCCCTGGGCGTGGTTCTCTACCAGTTGCTGGCTGGAAGGTCGCCGTATTCCGGGACCACCACGCACGAGATGGCAAGGGCCGTTTGCGAAGTCGAACCTCCGCGGCCGAGCACAGTGAGCCTTCGAAATGCGCAGGCAGCTGGAAAGGGCCAGATTCCAGAGGGTTCCGCCACCAAGCTGCATCGTCGGCTGGCGGGCGACCTCGACAACATCGTGTTGAAGGCGATTCGCAAGGAGCCGCAACGGCGCTATGGCTCTGTGGAACAGTTCGGGGAAGATATCCGCCGTCACCTTGACGGTTTGCCGGTTACCGCCCGCCAAGGCTCTTGGAATTATCGCGCGAGAAAGTTCATCAAGCGCCACAAGGCCGGGGTCGCGGCTAGCCTGATCGTCATCATCACACTCCTGGCAGGGATGGCAATGACCCTGCGCGAGAAACGAATTGCGGAGCATCGTTTTAATGATGTGCGGCAGCTGGCGAATTCGCTGATCTTTGAGGTGCACGATTCCATTCGCGACCTGCCCGGCTCCACCGAAGCGCGGAAACTGCTCGTCAGCCGCGGACTGCAATATCTCGACAGCCTCAACCAGCAGGCAAAAGGGGATGCCTCGCTGCAGGAAGAACTGGCGACGGCGTACGAAAAAGTGGGCGATGTTCTGGGCTATCCCTACGCGGCAAACTTGGGAGACCCTTCCGGCGCGCTGCAAAGCTACCGCAAGGCGATGGCAATTCGTGAGAACCTGGCTTCCACGAAGCCGAGTGAAGGGCGACTGCTTACGCTGACGAGCGACTACATGAGGATGGCCAACCTGCTGGAATCGACCGGTGACCTGAGCGGAGCGCTTGGGGAAATGCGTAAGGCCCTGCCCATCACTCAGCGTATGGCGACGGCAAACAACAGGGCGACCGTGGCAGATCAGTTGGGCGGAAGCTATTACTTCACGGCGATGATCCTGGGACAGATGGGGGATCGCGACGGAGAACTGCAGGCCTACCAACAGGCCGCGTCTACTCACGAGGCCGGACTGGGGATGGACGCCTCCAACACGAAGCTGCGCACCCATCTGGCCGGCGACTACGCCGGAATGGCCTTGTCCTTAAAGAAGAAGGGTGACCTGGCGCACGCCATCCCGCTGCAGATCAAGGCGGTGCAGGTTCTGGAAGAGGTGTCCCAAGCCAATCCGAATGTGGCGCCGCTTCGTGAATATTTGGGGGAAGCGGTCAGCCGCCTGGCGGGTTTCCGAAAGGATCAGGGCGACGCTGCAGCCGCTCTAGGCACGTACCGGCGAGCGCACGAGATTTTTCAACAACTGGTAGCGGCAGATCCCAAGAACTCTCTTGCCAGGGCAAACGTCGGTTTTGCGGCCATTGGGATTGCCAATTCTTTGGTGATGTCGGGCCAACCAGATTCGGCGATGCCTACGCTTGAAGCGGCCATCGCAAACTTCCAGGGAATGTCACCCGAAACAGGGAACCGGTATGTTCGAACAGGGTTGGCGAGTTCCTATTCCGGTTTGGGCAATGCGTACTCCGCGTGGGCAGCCGAGCAGAATCTTTCTGCCGGCGAACGACGTAAGAGGTGGCGCGAGGCGCGCTCCTGGTACGAGAAGAGCCTGGAAGTTTGGAACGAAAAAGTGAAACGGGCAGAACTCGAAAGTGACGAGCGGGAAGAACTCCAAATCGCGACGGCGAATATCGCCAGGTGCAACGCGGCGCTTCAAGCCAGGCAGAGAGCGGCCAAATGACACCGGAACGCTGGCAGCAGGTCAAACACGTGCTCGATGAAGCGATCGCGCTCGACGCTGCCAGCCGCCGTCCTTATCTCGAACGCATTGGCTCTTCCGATCCTGAGCTTTGCAGTGAAGTAGAGACTCTGCTGCGGCATCACCAGCAGGCGGCCTCCGGGTTTCTGGTGGATCCGTTAGTCAGCGGCCGAGCGGACACTTCCCCGGCCAAACCCATCCCTTCGCGCATCGGTGGCCGGGTCGGTGTTTACCAGTTGCTCGAGGAGATTGGTGAGGGCGGCATGGGATCGGTGTACCGGGCGGCTCGCGCCGACGGGCAATACGAAAAACAGGTTGCGGTCAAATTGGTGCGCGCCGGGCATGACACCGCGTCGGTGTTGGAGCGATTCCGCCATGAGCGCCAGATCCTGGCGTCGCTCGATCACCCGAATATCGCACGTCTACTCGATGGAGGCACGACCGACGACGGGATTCCTTACCTTGTTATGGAGGTAATCGAAGGCATTCCGATCGACGAGTACTGCAATCAACATTCGCTCTCGATCAGCCAGCGTCTGGAACTCTTCCGCCAAATTTGTTCAGCGGTGCAGTACGCCCATCAGCGGCTGGTCATTCATCGAGACATCAAGCCCGGAAACATTCTTGTCACCAGTGCGGGCACTCCGAAGCTGCTCGATTTCGGCATCGCAAAAATCTTCGACCCCTCCAGTGCTTCGGAAGCAACCCTGGTGCATCCGCTGACACCCGAGTACGCCAGTCCGGAACAGATTCGCGGCGAACCGATCACAACGGCCACCGATGTCTATTCCCTCGGCGTGGTGCTCTACCGGCTGCTGACGGGACAATCGCCTTACCGAGTGGAAACGCGGTCCCCCGCCGAGTTGGCGCGCGCGATTACGGAGACCGAGCCTTTGCGGCCCAGCACGGTCGTGGTCCGTAGCAACGCCGCGTCGCCCCCCTTCAGTGAGCGCGAAGGTTCACCCGCGAAGCTCCGCCGTCGCTTGCTCGGTGATCTCGACAACCTCGTCTTGATGGCCCTTCGCAAGGAAGCCCAGCGCCGCTACGGTTCCGTGGAGCAACTGGCGGAAGACGTTCGGCGTTACCTCGAGGGCCTTCCCGTGGTGGCCCGCAAAGGCTCGTGGAACTATCGCGCGGGCAAGTTCGTCCGCCGGCATAAGGCAGGCATGGCGGCTGTGGTTCTGGTCGCGTTCTCGGTAGTGGGAGGAATCGTTGCCACCGTGCATCAGGCCCACATCGCGCAAGCCAACGCTCTGCGCGCGGAACGGCGCTTCGATGATGTGAAGAAGCTCGCGCATTCGTTGATGTTCGAAATCCATGACTCGGTGGCGAGCCTTCCGGGAGGAACACCCACACTCCGGCTGCTCGTGCAAAATTCCCAGGAGTATTTGGACAACCTGGCGAAAGACGCCAGCGGAGATGTTTCCCTGCAGCGTGACCTGGCGACGGCGTACGAAAAGCTGGGGAATGCGCTGGGAAATCCGTCGGAATCAAACCTCGGCGATGCTCGGGGATCAATCGAAAGCTTCCAGAAATCGCTCGCCATACGCCAGAGCATTGTTGCCGCCAATCCTGCGAATGCGGAGGATCACGCACTGTTGGCTGGGGCTTATCGTCTTGTCGGCTATATGCAGTGGGCTGCCTTGGGTGACTCCGTAAAAGGCTTGGACAACATCCAGAAGGCGGTGACGACCGCTGAGGCTGCGCGCAAGAATTCCAAGACGCCGAATGTGCGAGTCCTCGGCGAACTCGGCATGGCCTACGAGGTGCGCGGCGTGATGCTCGGCGGCGACGGGTCAAGTGCAGGCATGGGGAATCCCCGTGCTGGACTTGACGACCACCTAAAAGCCCTTCCTCTTTATGAGGAAGTGGCAGCTGCACTCCCAGACGACCCAAAAAAGCAGCGCAAGATTCCCATGCTGAACCTCCGCATTGGCGACGAGTCGATCAAGCTGGGTGAGCGCCAGGAGGCCGCCCGGCGTTATCAGCTGGCCTTGGACCTCCTGCTTCGGATGCGGCAGGATCCGAACAATCGAGTTCTCCAGCGCGACCTCAGCAATGCTTATGAAGCGCTCGGAGACGTGTTCTTGATGGACGGAAAAGCCTCCGAGGCGATAAGCAACTTCGAGAAAGAACTCACTGCAATCCAGAGCGTGGCTTCCGCAGACGCCACTGACACGAGCACGTTGCTATATCTAGCGGCCGCCTATGCAGATGTGGGGCGCGGTTGGGTGGAAGCGGGGGACGTTCCCAAAGGCATCTCCTTCCTCCGGAAAGCGCTGGCTGAGGGAGAGCGTCTCAAGACACTGTCGGGCGCAAGTTCGGACGCAACGAGTGTGGCTCAGTTTCAGGTCTGGCTCGGGGAGGCGTTGGGCAAAACCGGCCAGGCCAATGAGGAACTGCAGCTCTATCAGCGAGCATTCGACGCGTACAGCCGGGCTGTCAAAGCCGATGCAGTCGATGTTCAGGACGCGATTGCCGTCGCGGCATGTCACGATCGAATTGGGGGAATGCTGCTCAAGACGGGGGAGCTTGGCAAAGCGGAGGAAAATTATCGCCACGCCCTGGAGCTCGCCACAACGCTGGCTCCCAAGCTGGCGGAGTCGATCGACATACGCTATTTGACGGCGGCGACCTATTCTGGGCTGGGCGATGTCACAACACGGTACGCGCAAGCCGCAGGTACGACGAATGAAAGATTCAAGTTTTGGGATCAGGCGCGCAGTTGGTATGAGCAGAGCCTGGCGGAATGGTCCAAGATACCCAATCCTTCACACATTGCACCCAATGAGTTCAAGGTGGATCTTCCCAGTGACGTCACGCGAAGACTGGCCCGTTGCCGGGTGGAGTCGGCGCGAGCGAGGGTTAACTGATGGGAAAAAGTCGCCACGCGTCAGGGCGCGATGCCTTTGCCTTCGACGATGCGAACATAGCGGTTGATCGGCACGTTCGTGAGCTTGTCGACCTGTTTGCTGGGCGCGGGCCAGTGGATCTCGAGTTCGTCAATCTTGGCGGCGCTTCCGATGCCTAGCACTTCGCGCGGATCGTGTGACGAGAGATAGCTCCCGCCGTTATTCTTCAGGCGGGATCGCTTCTTGCCGCCCGCAGTCCAGTAAAATTTCGCGCCGACCGCGTCCCGGTTGCAGTGCACGCCTTCCAGTTTCAGGCCGAGCCAGTTATTCCCCTTCGCCGCCTGATTTCTCAGCAGCAGCGGTGGTCCGCCGTTGTTGCCGATCAGAACATCGACCGCGCCGTCGTTGTCGAAGTCGCCGACCGCCAGTCCTCGTGCCGGAAAATAACGCTGAAAGGCCGGACCAGCCTGCTCACTCACGTTGTGGAGTTTGTGATCCTCATCTTGATGGAATAGCAAAAGTGGCTCTTTGTATTTCACCTGCATCGAGTAGCCGTCGATCATGTCGTCGGGGTGCCCGTTAGCGAGAATCAGGTCGACCGCACCGTCGTTGTCGTAGTCGAAATACTTCAGTCCCCAGCCGCTCAACAGGCGCGTCGCCTGCGCGACCCCGTGGAACTGTGCAGCATCGCGAAACGTTTCATCCTGGTTGTTCTGGTAAACGGAGAACATTTCGTGGTCGACGTTGGCGACGAATAAATCCTGCCAGCCATCACTGTCCAGGTCGGATGCGTCTACTCCCATACCGGAGCGCGCCTGGCCGCTCTCACTGAAGCCCACGCCTGCCTGCAGGGCGATTTCTTCCCACTTCCACTTACCGCCCGGAGCGGGGCCGCGATTCATGAACAAAAAATTCTGCACCGTGTCATTGGCCACAAACAGATCCAATCGCCCGTCGTTGTTCACGTCGGTCGCGACTACGCCCAGGCCTTTGCCGAGCGCCTTGGCGATGTCGGTGCCCTTACTGACCTCGGTGAAGGTGCCATCCCCGTTGTTGTGGTAGAGGAAGTTTGCGGTGGGGCGGAAGACGCGGGGAATGCAGTAGTACTTCTTGCCGATTTTGTTGTCCCCGCACTCGAACTTGTGCTCGCCCGAGTAATCGACAAAACTGCAGACGAAGAGGTCCAGCTTGCCGTCATTGTCGTAGTCGAACCAGACAGCGCTTGTGGTCCATCCGGGTGTGGCCACGCCGGCTTTCTCCGTTACATCCGCGAAGGTACCGTCGTGATTGTTCTTGTACAAAGTGCATTTGCCATAAGCGCTCACGAACAGGTCCGGCCAGCCATCATTGTCGTAGTCCCCGACCGCCACGCCCATGCCAAAGGCCGTGCCGCCCACGCCGGCGCTCTCCGTCACGTCGGTAAAGGTGCCGTTGCGATTGTTCTTGTACAGCGCATTGCGCACCGGTTTGGAGGGCTTCCAGAAATCGCAGGGGCCGCTGTTGACCAGAAAAATGTCCATCCAGCCGTCCTTGTCGAAGTCCAGGAAGGCACAACCCGGACCCAAAGTCTCGGGCAAATAGTGGTTCTCCGACATGGCATTGTCGTGCACCCATGAGATTCCGCTGGCGGAAGGAAGAACTTCGGCGAAGAGCGGTTCCGCCGGAGAAGGCGTACCTTGGCGACCCCACAAACGGCTGCCTCCAAATGCAGTCGCGAGCCAAATCCACTCTCTTCTCGAAATCTTCATGAAGGGATTATCCGGGTTCGGGAGGTGGCAGGAGTCACTGGGCTTTGACCCCGGGCTGTTTGGCTTGCGCTTCGGCTGTCAGCTTTTCGACGATACTTTTTTCTCGATTGCCGTCCTGGGGGCGTTTCAGGCGGAAGTAGGCCATCGACAAGGACACGTGCGCTTCGGTGAACTGCGGCGACTCCTTCACAATCGACTCCAGTTCGCGCCTGGCCTCGTCGGCCTTTCCCTCCGACAGCGCGATCGCGGCCAGTTGGTAGCGGACAGCAAGGTCGCCGGGCCGGGTTGCCAACGCCCGGGTCAGGTAGGGCTTTGCTTCGTCGAACTTCTGTTCCTGGCGAAGCATGGCGCCCATCTGGAGATTCGATTCGAAATCGAAGGGATCGAGCGCCAGTTCTGCCTTAAATTCTCTCAAAGCTTCTTCTGGCCCACCGGTTACCTGCAAGGTGTGAGCATAGAGGACGTGAGCTCCGGGAAGATTCGGATTCAGGGCCAGAGCTTTGGCCAACTCGTCGCGCGCGCCCGCAAAATCTGCGGCCTGGATTTTTGCAGTTCCCAGCATGAGATGAGCTTCGGCCGAGTCCCCGTTCCGCAGAATGCGGTCCACCAGCATCTGCCCATCATTTGGCTGGTCGTCGCGTATAAGTGCAGTACCCAGCAGGTAAGCGATCGCCAAATCGTCAGGGTGACGTTGTTCCTCGGGCTGCAGAATGCGGATGACGTCTTTATTCTGCCCCATGCGGAAGTAGCAGTCCGCCAGCAAAAGTGTTGCCTGGCTGTTGTCGGGGGACTCCTTGTGGACGCGCACCAACTCGTCGACTGCGTCCCCGATACGACCTGTCTTGTAATACGCCAAAGCTAGATTCAGCCTCAGACCCGGGAGACCCGGCTCTTGCTTGAGCGCAATCTTGTACTCGCGGATTGCTTCTTCGAACTGTCCGAGGCCGGCTAGAGACGCGCCCAGATTCGAGTGGATCGCCGTCGCCTCGGGGTGCAGCTTCAGAAATTCTCGATACTCTTTCGCGGCCCCTGCAAGATCCCCGGCACGCTGTTTTGCGATGGCGTCGTTGACCAATTCCCGGGGAGACGGTGCAGTCTGCGCCAAAAGCGTGCCGCTAAGACCGAGAAGGATTACAAAGAAGGATTTCCACATACCAGGTTACTGAGCCCCGTGGGCCAAACGTGATTCCTTGTCGGGGCTGGCCGAGGCCTTGCGCAGTGCTGCTTCCAGTCCTTCGGGATGGAAGTCCTGCTCTCCCAAAGCCGTGCTGAAAAGGATCTTTCCCCGCCTGTCGATCAGGTAGGCCTTGCTGGGCCATGCTGAATAAGCCTTTTCCGCCGCTCCACTCATGCTATCAAGAAGGGTTGGAAACTCGATGTGCAATTTGCGCACGCACATGGTCGCATGGTCCTGGCGCTCGTGCATGTTAACGGCGGGCGGCAGGACAACGTCTTCGCGCTGGTTGCGCGTGCTCGTCCAGTCGCTGGTCGAGTGTGCCTCGCGAATGTAAATCAGGTAGAAGGGAAGGCGATCCTTGTACTCGGGATAGAGCTTGTTGAGGGTATCGGCAGCGCCGCGAAAATTCGGGCACGTGTAGCTGCCAAATACCAGAAGCACGGGACCTTCACGGCGGAGTTGTGCCAGTGTCATCTTTTCTTCGGAGCCCATCTTGGTGACCGTGAAGTCAGGGGCTGGATCGCCAGTCCCGGGGCCCGCTCCCGCTTTCTTCGGTTCAAGCGCGGCCGCCAATTTCTTTTCCCGTGCGGCATCGGCACTCAGGTGCAACTTGTTGTAGACCTCGGAAAGTTGCCGGTGAACCGTGGGCGATTGCGGCCACTTCTGCTCCATTAGCAATAGTTGTTGCTTCGCCACTTGCAGTTTGCCTTCGCCTGTCTGCAACTCGGCCATGGCGAGGTTTGCTTCGAACGAGTCTGGACGCAGCCGCACTGCACGGCGCACCAGGGGATCCGCATCGCTCCAGTTCGAGCGAGCCAGCAGAATTTGTGCCAGGTACAGGTTGGCTTCGAAATGGTTCGGATCAGACACCAGTTCCTTGCGAAACGCTTCTGACGCGGCGTCGGGATCCCCAGTGTTCAGCAGCGCCTGGCCGTAGAGTCCCTGAAGCCCCGGCAAGCTGGGATTCAACTCGATCGCGCCCGCCAGTTGCTTGACCGCCGCAGGGAAATCGCCCGCTGCGAACATCTGGCTGCTTAGCAGCAGCCGCGCTTCGGCCGAATCGCCCTTGCGCAGAATCTGATCGACGTGCTTCTGGCCTTCCTCGACTTGTCCATCGCGAATCAGCGCCATGCCCAGCAGGTAGGCGATGGCAGGATCGTCAGAGTGCTGGGCCTCCACGGGTTTCAGCAGCGAGATCACGTTCTTGTTCTGCCCCATCCGCAGTTGGCAGTCCGCCAGTAGCAGGACAGCCTGCGAATTGTCTGCCGCCAGCTGGTGAGCCTTGGAAAACTCTTTCGCCGCATCCTCGATTCGTCCCCCTTTGTAATAGGCGAGTCCGAGGTTGAGCACGATTCCCGGGTTGTTCTGATCGAGCGCCCGGGCTTTCTTGTATTCCGCAATAGCTTCGTCGAAGCGCCCAAGATGGGCGAGCAGAACTCCCAGGTTTGCATGGACTGCCACTTCGTTGGGACGCTCGGCCAGAAATGCACGATAACCCTGCACGGCGCCTTCAAGATCGCCGCTCTGCTGCAGTTCCATGGCGTGGCGCAGCACATCCTCGGGTGAGGGTGACTGGCCGAAGGACATCCCCAGCAGCAGAAACGCGGCAAAATAAACTCGAAACATCGACTTCAAGTTGGATACCTGAGACACAAAAATGGGATGGCCGAAGCCATCCCATTTTAAACCGCGGTGCGGTTCCGCTTCGGTTAGAAGAAGAACTTCACAGCGAATTCAACCACGCGTGCCCCTTGCTTGACTGTGGTCTTCCCGAAATTTGCATTGTTCTGAGTAATCACGCCTGTCAGCGGGTCCTGTTGGAACTGCAGGGTCAGGTTTCCGCTGTCGGGGAACGACCATAGCGGGTGGTTCAGGAAGTTATAGGCTTGAGCGCGGATCTGCACCTTCTTCGACTCCGTGATGGAGAAGTTCTTGAAGAGCGCCAGATCAGAGTTGAAGTAACCCGGGCCGTAGACAACCGGCAGAAGAGTTGGTCCATTCTGGCCGACCACCGTGGGAGCTGCGAAGCAGTTGCCATTGATGTATTGATGCGATCCCAAGCCGGACTTCGGATTGCACGTCACGATCGGGTTCAGCTGCACCGCATTGGTACCCAGAATCGACTGGTTGTTGATCCTGATCCCGTTCGGGTTAGCCAAGCTCACCGATCCTGGAATGATCGCATTGTTGAGGTTCATGTTGAAATTGGAACTGGCGTTGTAGCTGCCACTGAACGTGAGATTGGCGCCACTCTGCAGCTGCGTAATGCCAGAGAGCTGCCAGCCGGCAGTGAGACCGGCTAGGACACCGTGAGCGTGCAGAGGGTTACCGATGTCAATCGAATAGGCAATGTTGAACAGCTGCCGCCGATCGGTCGGCTGTACGCCATAGTTGCTGCGGAGATTGAACGGGTTGATCGCGGCTGATCCGTTCGGTTGGCCATTGGCATTCGAGCTGAGGATACCCAGGGCTTTCTGGAAGCTGTAGTTCGCCTGGATCACATAGCGGCCCGCGTGTCGCCCCCACGTGATCTGCATCGCGTTGTAATTCGCGTACAGATTGTTGGTGTTGAGGTTCAGATCACCGTAACCGTTGCCAGTGACCGGATCGTTTAGGGGGCGGAAAAACTTTGGATTCGCATTCGCTGGGTTGCTGGCAGTGAACATCGCTCCCAACGGGACCAGGTTGATATTGCTGCCCGCACCGCCGGAATTGGCAAGATCCCTGCTGCGGTTGCCCACATACGCAACCTCAAGCAAACTCTGCCACGGAGTTTTCTGCGCGATCGTGAAGCTCCAACTATCGGTGTAAGGCTGCCGATCATCCTTGGAATCAACCCCCGCAGGTGCTGCGGGTGAGGCAGAAACGTTCACGCAGGAAAGGTACTTCGCGAACAGTCGTGAGCCGCCCGAAGGATTGGTCGGACAACCGGTGCCTCCCACCCAAGTAGTGGGCGACAAGTTTGCCTGAGCCGCTCCTGCAGAAGCATCCAAGCCGCTTGTGAACTGCCCGGAGTGGAAGTAAAAGCGGCCCCAGCCTCCGCGCAAGACGGTGTTGCCGGTGCCGAACAGATCATAGGCAGCACCAAAACGTGGCTGGAAAAACATGGCTCGAGTTGGGAACCCGCCCAGCGGAACTGATTTGTCCTTGGCATGCCAAACGAATCCGCAGAAGGTCGGAGTTGCGGCGCAATTCGGGTCATATAGCGATTGGTTGAAGATGGAATATCCAAAATTCTCATCATCGATCCAAGGGGTAAAGTGCGTAAGCCTCAGTCCAAGTTCAACCGTTAACCGCTTGGTCGCCTTCCACGAGTCCTGCCCGAAGAACTCGTAGGTGTTATAGGAAATGTCATTGAGGCGGTTGAAGTTGGCCTCATTGTAGCTGTTGATGTTGCCGGTCAAAAGATCGGCATACTCATCGCCGTAAGTAAATGGGTTGTTGATCGAGACCAGCATTTGGCCGTTGGTATTGTTATTGGCCGGCTGGGCATTTCGGATCCATTCATAGAAGAACCCGGCCTTCAGCGTGTGGTTCTTAATGACCTTGGTCAAGGTGTCACTGACGCTGGGCATGTACTTGTTCGCGTAAAGCCCGGCAGACGCTCCGCCAGCTTCGAATCCGCCAGGATTGAACACCAGCGCCGCTTCGCTGGGACCAAAGTTGCCGAATGAAGGAATCTGCGAAACGCCATTGCCAAACAGGCCAGCATAGCCGTAACCAACGGTGGCGCGATCCACTTTCTTTGGATCCGCGAAGACATTGGGGAAACCCACAAAAGTGTAGGCCATGACCGTTTCATTTGTCATGGTGGGACTAAAGACGTGCGTGATCGTCCCGGTGAGAGAATCTGAACGATTTTTCCCCTGAATTGGGCTCGGATAGGGCACTTGGTCCCCGTTCCGCCACCACAAGCCGACCGGGAACTGCTGGATCTCGCGCTGGTAGTTGTATCGGACAAAAACTTTGGTGTTGTCGCTGAGGTTCCAGTCCACACGGGACGCCCACTGCCGGTTGTTCTGGGCGAAAATTTGTGACTGTACGAAGTTGTAGCCACCAGTCGCGTTCGGGTCCGCGTTCGGTCGTGGAAACAACTTCATCAAGGCCTGCATGTTCGGGTCGATACAACCGGTCTGACCGGAAGTTGTACAAGCTGGGATCTGGGAACCCGGAAAGACCAACGGATCGACTGATCCCGGGGGAAGACCGGAAGCAGTCTTGGTGCCCAACTTTGCCATTTCCGTCGGCGAGAAGTCGCCATTAATCATGCCATCGGTCGGGACGGTCGCTCGCAAAAGCCCGGTGTCCAGCGTCTGGTGGTAATACTCGAACCCTGTCCAGAAGAACAGCTTGTTGCGATTCTTGTTGAAGCCCGTACCTGGGATCAGGACTGGTCCTCCTATCTCACCTCCCGGATAGTAGTAGGCATTCGCGGGTTGCTGTACCCCGCTGCGGTTATTCAACCAGTCGTTAGCATTCAGAGCATGGTTTCGTGCCGAGAAGAAAGCGCTGCCATGAAAGCTTTGGCCACCTGACTTCGTGACCGAAGTGATAACAACCGGGCCCTTCTGATTCTCTGCACTGAAATTCGACGTGAGAACTTTAAATTCCTGTACGAAATCAGAGTTGGGATTAACCGGCGTATCACAATTGCATCCCGGATCGGAAACGTGCGCGCCATCCGCCGTGATATCTAGGACATTTGTGGGCAGTCCATTGTAAGAGAACGCGTTGTTCAAAGGACTTTGACTGCCCGAATCGCCATTGGCGTTGATGCCGATGGTGGCACCGTTGTAGTTCGCCTTGTTTTGCGTCCCGTTGGCAATACCGAATCCCGGCACGATTTTGATGTACTCGGCAGCATTGCTGCCCACCTGCGTGAAGCTCTGCAATTCTTTGGCGGCTAGAGTGAACGACTTCTCACCCGAGTCGACCGTCGCGACCGCGAAGTCCTGAACGGCTGTCACTTCGACTGTCTGCGTTGTGGCGCCCACTGCCAAAGTAACGTTGTTGTTACGCCGTTCGCCGCCGCCCAAACGGATCTCGGTTGCCTTGTAGGTCTGGAAACCCTGGGCTTCCACAACCAATGAATATGAGCCGACGGGAACCGAAGCGAAGGTGTAATAACCGTCGCTGTTCGTCGTCGTCTCGCGGGTCGACCCGGAAACAAGATCCTTCAACGTAACCTTGGCGCCGCTCACCAGCGCACCCGATGGGTCGGAGACCACGCCGGTCAAAGTTGCGAAAATTCCTTGTCCCCAAGCGCTCACGCCCACGAGCGCGACCAAGCACAGCACCACTGCCAGCTTCGACATCTTCGACATAGTGTTATCCCCTCGAAATCTCGTCCTTAGATTTATTGGACACTCCGGAACCAGGTTCCCAAATCGTTCTCGGACGAATCGCACGCCCTCCGATTTGCGCAGCCCCCACAGCCGGCAAATCGGTCTTTGCGATAACGCAATACTACTTTTCTACTATCTAGCGGGTCGGCGCTGATTAGGCGACAGTCGGCAGTGGGTTGTCAAGCTAAAAAAATCGTTTTTCTAATTGGCTTCTGGGAGCCGGGGAGTGGAAATATGGCGATTGGTATAGCTGAGGATACGAGGATTGGTATCTTCGCGTATTCTACGGACGATCAACCCCCAACTCTATCCAAACGCTGGATTTCGTTCGAATCTGGCGGTCGGATCGCTAGGGATGCGTTTATGCGGATTGGTAGACCAGGGTCCCCACAACGCACTATCGACCCACCGCCAGTAATCCCCTTTTTTGACGAACTGCTGGCAGTCACGCCCAGATCAGTGTCGTGATGGAATCGGCCGGTAAGGCTACTTCGGACGTCGTGGTGCCCAGGCGTAGGGTAATGGAACCCGCCGAGCCCACGTTGGTGACGATCAGCACCTTCTGGCCATCGGGATTCGCGCAAGCCACATGACTCACTCGCGTGGCTGTGCCTTCGGACTCGAATCGCCGGGCGTTGCGCCGTATCGCCTTTGCGAAGTGCGCGAACGCCCAGTACTGGCCGCTGCGCGTGATCTCCTTGGTCTGCGAGTGAATCGTCACCAGCCCCCCGCACGAGAAGGGACCGATGTTCGGACCGCCCTGCTCGTCCAGCGCCAGATTCCAGCCGGTGATCGACTGGCACCAATTGCGTAAAGCCTCTGTGAACGTCTGCCCCCATTGCGCCCAGTCGGTGGCGTAGGTCGGACTGGTGTAGTCGGGACCGCCCTCGGTCCAATACATCGCCGCATCGGGATGAGCATCGTGAACCTTGGCCATCATGTCGGCAGTGCCAGCGTAGCCATGCCAGGCGATTGCGCTCGAAAAGTTTCGAACATCCGGATCGTCCAGCGAGCAGATGGCGCGGCCCCACAGGTTGTAGTTGTGATCCAGGAGCCAGATCTTGGTCGGCAGTCCTCCAGCTTTGAGGGCGGGCCCGAGATGCGCCTTTACAAACTCGATCTCGTATTCCTGTCCCCAGAGACAGGCGGGCATGCGGCCATCCTGATCGGTATCAACCTCGTTCTGGGAAGTGATGGCCTGGATCGAGACTCCTTCTGCAACGTACGCCTGCAAGAATTTGACGAAATATTGCGCGTAGCTCGCGAAGTTTTTCTTGCGCATCGAACCACCCAGCATGGAACCATTCGCTTTCATCCAGCCCGGAGGACTCCAGGGCGAGGAGAAGAGAAAAAGGTCGGGGTTCACCTTTCGGGCGTCCCGCAAGGCGGGGAGAACGTAGGCGCGATCATGTTCGATGGAGAAACGCTTCAAGTCGGGATCGGGTTCGCCTTCGTCAAAGCTGTAAACCTCGGTCGAATAGTCGCTGGCACCGATGCAGGTGCGGCAGACACTCAGACCTAGTTCGTCGGGATGAAAAAATTCATGAAGTAGCCGAGCGCGCGCCTCGTCGGAGAGCTGGCTGAACAGGAAGCAGGAGGCGTCCGTAAAGGCTGCGCCGAAGCCCAGAATCTTCTGGAATTTCTTTTCGGGATTCAGCGTGATGGTATCCGGTCCGGGCGCCCCCCTGGACGGTTTCCAGGAGAGGGACGCTGCGCGGGCGAAACGCTGCTTCTCGTGCGTGACCCAGACGGCGATCTCGCCCGGGCTGGGTTTCGCCGCATCGAACGGGCTCACTCCCGGAAGGGCTTCGGTGGTTGCCGTGGCGGCTGCAACGGCAGCCGAGAGTTTCAGAAAATCTCGCCTCGAGCGTTCTGGAGACATCTTCACTCCTCGCCAGCGATCATTGCGAAGTGCGCGGACCAGAATCTCACGACTGTCAACCGACACGGCCGGACAGCAGTCACACATTCGTGTGATTTGGAATGTGCCGCCGGATTAGTCAGGCATTGCAGCGATTCGAGATTGCTAGGAGTCCGAGTTGAAGTGGCACGAGAGCGCTTTGGCTTTCGCCGATCGTGGCTTTCAGCTACCCTAGGCGTTGGCACTCACGCCCTGTTTGCGGAGAATCGCTACCAGTGTCGCTGGCACCGTCAGCAGGCAATCCGAGGCATGACGCACCACTCCGAGAGATGAGCGGAACTCTTCGACGCGCTTTGCGCCGTCTTGGCAGGTCCGCTTTCAAGTGCGCATTATTGACCGGGCTCCTGCCCACGGGCCTGTGGTCGCAGACGAAAAACCTTCCGGTCATCACGCGCGTCGATCAAATACGCAGTCTGACTCCCGAGGAAGCTGCCCTGGCACATCCTGTGCGCATTCGCGGAGTCATTACCATGGACGCGCCCGCGCCCGACTTCTTCGTTCAGGATTCGACCGCCGGCATCTACGTGGAAGGGAACGCACTGCTCAAATATCCGCACGTTCTCGGTCAGTTGGTCGAAGTCGAGGGCGTCACCGGTCCGGGGAAGTTCGCGCCCGTCATACGAGAGCGCGGCCTGCGCGTCATCGGACCGGGCATTCTGCCTAAAGCACAGCTTTTTCCATACAGCGCGCTGGCCGACGGACAGCAGGACAGCCAGTGGGTGCAGGTGCGCGGAATCGTCCGCTGGGCATCGATCGACTCCACGTCCTGGAAGGAAAGCACCCTAGCCATGCGCGTGGCTTCAGGGGGCGGCGAATTCAACCTGCGTGTGCCGACCGACCGTGGTTCGCAGGACGTATCCAGCTGGATTGACACCGAGGTGCTGGTCGAAGGCGTGTGCGGGAGTTTGTACAACTCTAACCGTCAATTGACGGGAATCCTGTTCTACGTGCCCCGCCTCAGCTTCATCAAAGTCGAGGCTCCGGCGTCTGAAGTCCCATTGTCCGCGTTGCTGCGGTTTGCTCCAGGCGAGGGTTCGCGCCGCCGCGTGCGCGTGCGAGCCGTGGTGGGTTATCAACAAAAGGGCCACGCGCTCTTTCTGCAGAGACAAGGCAAAGGACTGCGCGTGCTCACCCCGCAAGATACGCCGCTACAGATCGGAGATCTGGTGGACGTAATCGGCTTCCCGGCGATGGGCGAGTCCGCGCCGATCTTGGAAGATGCAGTTTTCCGCCGTGTTGCCCAGGACAAACCGCCGGAGCCCATTCGCTTGAGCCTGGACTCGCCCTGGGAGCAGTATGACGGCGCGCTGGTGACCACCGATGCAAAGCTACTGAACCTTCAGGTGCGACCCGATGAGGTCCGGCTGTTGTTACAACATGCCGAGGTGATTTTTGACGCGACTCTGCCTCCCGGAACTGCGTCGGATTACTTCGAATCCTTGCCTCTAAATAGTGAGGTGCAAGTTTCGGGCATTTGTCTGGTCCGTAGCGGAGGCCTATGGCGCATCCCGCAATCGTTTCGGATGTTGCTGCGTTCGCCGCAGGACATCAAGGTCTTGCGGTCTCCCTCGTGGTGGAATCTGCGGCATGCGCTGTGGGTCCTGGGGATCACGGCATCGATCCTGCTGGTTGTGCTTGCCTGGATCGTGGTGCTCGGACGGCGTCTACGGGAGCAGATGGAAATCATTCGGCAGAAGTTGCGCAGCAGCGCCGTGCTGGAAGAACGCAACCGAATTGCGCGTGAATTGCACGACACCCTGGAACAGGAGCTGGCGGGCATCACCATGCAACTGGACCTGGCGGTCGCTTGCCTGCAGCAGGCACCGCGGGTAGCTGAGCAGGCACTGGAAACAGCGCGCAATATGAGCCGCCACAGCATGATCGAGGCGCGGAGATCCGTATGGGACCTGCGCTGCCAACTGTTGGAAAATGGCGACCTGGTTTCGGCACTCACCCAGGTTGTGAAACCACTTGCCCCGTGCGAGCACGTGGACATCAACGTGAAAATTGAGGGCAGTCCCTTGCGTTTGCCGGGGCCAATCGAGATGAACTTGCTCCGGATTGGACAGGAAGCCGTTGCCAACGCCGTAAAGCACGGAAACGCGCGCCAGATTTCGATCGAGTTGTCTTACACGCCCGCTCGAGTGCGGTTGAGGGTGAGCGACGACGGCCACGGTTTCAGCGTGGAGCAGGGTTCGCGAAGCGGGCACTTCGGATTGCTCGACATGCGCGAGCGCGCCCAATCGATGGGCAGCCGGTTGGTGGTTGAGAGCGATCCCGGACACGGCACCTGCATTTCTGTAGAAGTCCCTGTACATCCCAAAGAAGTGATCGATGAAGAGCTCAAAGCCAATACGTATTCTGGTGGTTGACGATCACTTCATGGTGCGGATGGGCCTGACCGCGTCGCTGAACGTGGAGCCCGACATGGAGGTCGTGGCAGAGGTTGGTACCGGCGAGGCTGCACTCGATGCCTTCACGAAACACAGGCCCAACCTGGTGATTATGGATGTGCGCCTGCCCGGCATGAGCGGCGCGGAGACCACCGCTGCCATCGTGCGCGAGTTTCCCGACGCTTGTATCCTGATGCTGTCGACCCATGCCGGCGAGGAAGAGATCTATCGCGCGATGCAATCAGGTGCGCGCGGATATGTTCTCAAGAGCGTGCTGCGCGAGGATTTGCTGTGCGCCATCCGCGAGGTACATGAAGGGAAGCGTCACTTGGATCCCATCGTCGCCTCTCACCTGGCCGAGCGCATCTCCCATCGTTCGCTGACGGGGCGCGAACTTGAGGTTCTGCGCATGGTGGCAAAGGGCTGGGGAAACAAGGAAATCGCCATCGCTTTGAACATCGCGGAAGTCACAGTCAAGCTGCACGTCAGTCACGTACTGGAAAAGCTCAACGTGAAGGACCGCACTGAGGCCGCCACGGCAGCTGTGCAGCGCGGCATCATCTCGCTCGACTAGCCCCGAAAGTGGATTTCCAGTCAAGGCGGCTCGGGCTCGGAACGGAGAGTGCGGTCTTTATTGTTACCTATACGGAAGTATGGGATTCTTCCCCTGCTACAGCATGAGAGACTTTGCTTCTACTCCAGCATAAAATTCTCCGTTCTTCGACTGCAGGTTCGTGGCTGTTAACGATCGTCCTATTCGCTTCAAGGAGAACTGAAAATGCCTCGCCCTGTTCTGTGCAAAATCGCGCGGGTGACATCCTCTGCCCTCTTGCTCTTGGCCGTAACGTGCTTTCTGTCGGGAGGCTTGTTCTCACAGATCACCTCCGGCTCCATCTTTGGAAGCGTGAAAGATACCAGCGGCGCATACATCAGCGGCGCGACCGTGACCGTCGTCAGCGGCAGCATCGGTGTGACTCGAACCGTGACTAGCAGTGAATCCGGTTCCTTCGTGTTTCCGAACCTGCCGCCTGCGACTTATAGCATTACGGTCGAGTCGAAAGGATTCAAGAAGCTGGAAACCCAGGGCATCGTGCTAAGCGCCGCCGACAAATTGGGCCTGGGAGATCTCACACTGGCGCTCGGCACAACCGCCGAATCAGTGACCGTGACCGCCGACGCGGGACAACTGCAATTGCAGTCGAGTTCCGGCGAGCGCTCGGACGTGATCACTAACAAGCAACTCAACGATGTGGCCATCAATGGCCGCAATGTTCTGGACTACATGAAATTGATTCCGGGCGTGACGAGCACCTTCAGCGGGAGCGTGTCGGGCACAGGCGGAATCGACGGGTTTAACGTGAATGGGACACGCGCCAATCAACATGAATACACGCTGGACGGTGCGTCCAACGTGGATACGGGCAATAACGGTGGCACGCATGTCACTCTGAATCCGGACTCGATCGAAGAAGTGAAGATCCTGACCTCAAACTACCAGGCCGAGTTTGGTAAGGCAGCCGGCGGACAAGTAGCGGTTGTCACCAAAGGCGGCACCAACCAGTGGCACGGCGATGTGCGATTCTTCCACCGCCATGAGGGCTTCAATGCCAATGAGTGGTTTAACAAACAGAATCAATTGAGCGACAGCACGCCGCACAACAGTCCCGCGCTCTATCGGTACAACGATGTGGGTTATCAGATCGGTGGACCGATTCGCAAGGACAAGCTGTTCGTTTTCTGGAGCCAGGAATTCTACCGCCAGCTAGTTCCAATCGGAGGAGTCACGCAGTTTTACACGCCTACACAAGCAGAGCGAAACGGGGATTTCTCGCAGTCCATTGACGGCAATGGCAATCCCATCGTAATTGCTGGTTCCGGGATTACGAACAACATCATCGATCCGGGTTCGATCAACCCACAGATTCAGAAGATTCTGAGCCTGTACCCGTTGCCCAACGTGAGTGGATTTGGCGTGGGCGGACAGAACTACAACTACTCCATCGCCCTATCCGGGAATGCCCCGCGGCGCGAAGACATTGTGCGGGTGGATTTCCAACTCAATAGCAAGCACCGGCTCTACGGGCGATACATTCACAACACCGAGAACGCTTCCGGACCGTTCCTGTCGAATTGGCCGGGGCCGTATGGGGTGGGAGCGTGCACCTCGTCGATCAATTTCCCCGGCGGCTGCACGCAGAAACATCCGGGATGGAATTTCTCCCTGAACCTGGTCAGCACCATCTCGCCCACCATCTTGAACGAGTTCTCGGTGGGGCCGAGCCATACTTATTCACTCGTAGACGGCACCAACGGAAACGTCTCCCGTGGGAAGAATGGCATCGATCTCGCGCTGCTGTTTCCGGTTGGCGACAACCAGTCCATCCCCGACATGGGTTTCGGCGGACTGGCCAACGTCAATTTCGGCGGAGGGTACCTCGGAGGCACACCGTGGAGCCAGGCCAACACTACGATCAACGTGAACGACAACGTTACGTATGTACGGCAAAACCATACCTTCAAAGCCGGCCTGTTCTATCAGCGCAGTCGAAAGGATCAGCCGGCATGGAACAACATCAACGGCCAGATTAATTTCGATGTGGGCCCGACCGGCGGCGGAACGTGCCCGGGCGGTCCGGATACGTGCACGTTGGGTGATCCGCTGGCCAGCGCGCTAGTGGGAGACTTCAACAGCTTTTCGCAGTCAACCGCGCGGCCGTTCGGCAAGTTCCGATACAACCAGCTTGAGTTCTATGTGCAAGACACTTGGAAAGTCACGCCGCGATTCACGCTCGACTACGGCATGCGCTTTGCCTGGATTCCGGCTCAATACGACGCGAGCAATCAGGTAGCGCTCTTCGATCCTGCGGCATACGACCCCGCCCATGCCGTGTCGATTCTTCCCGACGGCAGTGGCATCGTACCGGATTCGGGCGATCCACTGAACGGGATGCGATTTGCGAACAAAGGGCAGATTCCCGCGGGAGGGTGGAACAGCCGTGGCGTAATGCCCGAGCCTCGTCTGGGCTTTGCATACGACTTGTTCAGCAGCCACAGCACGGTTCTCCGCGGAGGCTTCGGCATGATGCATGACCGTACCCAGGGGAACCTGATTTTCAACAACGTCTTCAACAATCCCGCGCTCGTCCAGACGGCATCTGTCTCCAACAACAACGTCGCCAACCTTGCAACCCTGTCAGGCTCCTTCGGGAACGGAGTGCTGAGCAACATACTGGGTGCCGCGCGTGACGGCAAGGTTCCGACTGTTTACAGCTTCAGCTTGGGTCTGCAACATAAGATCGGCGCTGGAACTACGTTCGACGTGGCCTACGTAGGAACGCAGTCGCGTCATCTCGTGACCCTGCGGGATCTCAACGCTCTTCCTTACGGCACTGCGTTCCTCAGGGAGAACCAGGATCCTAGTTGTTTTCCTGGCGGTGTCGTGCCTGCCGTCCAGGCCAACCTGCAGCCGGAATACGTTGCTGCTGGCCTGAGCTTCAACGGCTACTGCGCGTTTGGCTGGAACAGCTACAACGACAACGTTATGGAACCCTTCAAGGGGTATTTCAAACAGATGCAGTACCTCAAGTTCGACGGGACCTCAAACTACAACTCGCTGCAAGCCTCCGTGCAACACCGCTTCAGCAGGAGCCTGACATTTGGCGCGGTGTATACCTGGTCGAAGTCGTTGACCACGTCGAATTCCGATGGCGAATGGCAGGATCCGTTCAATCCTCTGCTGGATTACCGAGCGGCAGAATGGGACCGCACCCATGTCTTTGCGGCCAACTACGTGTACGACATCCCCAGTGTCACGAAGCACTTTGGCGGCCCGAAGTGGCTCCGTTACATCACCGACAACTACCAACTGAGCGGAGTGACGCAGTTCATGACCGGAACGCCCATGGATCTGAACAATCAGGGGTCATTCCCGTCGGGATACCTAAATGGAAGCAATCAGTGGTCGGCAGTAGGGTACAACTACACGCTCGACGCAGCTGGAAACTTGGCGCCCATCGCGATTGGTCCCCCGACGCGCGGCACGAGAGACTTGCTTCGCAGTGGCGGATTCCAGAACTGGGACATGTCCCTGTTCAAAAACATCCCGCTCGGTTCGAACGAGGCGCGCTATCTCCAACTACGGCTGGAGGCGTTCAACGCCTTCAACCACCCGAACTTCGACAACAAGAACTATGGCGTGGATGTAAACGGGCCATGGCCGTGGACCGGCGACCCCTCGACTCCCCTGAGCATGACAAAGAATGCAAACTGGGGAAAGTTCTCAGACACCTACAATGCCTCGGGTGGCCCCGGAAGCTTCCGCGTGTTGCAACTGGCGGCCAAGTTCTATTTCTAAGACTGTTCTCCTTATAAGCCCGCGACTCCAGTCGCGGGCTTTTCTTACCTGTGTTGGATGCCCGATGATGCGCTTTAAACACCCGCTGCAGGGTGTCCATCGGGTAAACCCCGTATTCATGGGGCCAAATATGCTGTATGCCCAGACGATCCAATCGATGCCAAGTTGTTAAGTTCGTCCAAAATTTCCCCCCACAACTGGATAGTCTCCAAAGGGGACTTGGAGTAGATTAGTTGTCCGCGAGGCATCCGTATCTTTAGCGCCACCTTTCGCCGTCCTCGTGGCCACCGCAAATAATGACCTCAACCATCCCATCCAACGGTTCAGGCCGTCGTACGCTGCCGAAAGCGCCGACGGGTATCCAGGGTCTAGACGAAATCACCGCAGGGGGCTTCCCGCGTGGCCGGCCCACGCTAGTTTGTGGCGGTGCTGGCTGCGGCAAAACCCTGCTGGCTATGGAATTTCTCGTCCGCGGTGCCGTGCAATACAACGAGCCCGGCGTCTTTATGGCATTTGAAGAGAATGTTGAGGAGCTGACGCAAAACGTTCGCTCCCTGGGCTTCGACCTGGATCAATTGAGAAAGAAGAAGAAACTCGTCTTCGATTTCGTGCGGGTCGAGCGTAGCGAGATCGACGAGACCGGTGATTACGATCTGGAAGGGTTGTTCCTTCGCCTGGGTAGCGCGATCGACGCGATTGGCGCGAAGCGCGTCGTACTCGACACCATCGAAGCTCTATTTTCCGGATTGCAGAATGAAGGCATTCTGCGGGCCGAGCTGCGCCGGCTGTTTCGATGGCTCAAGGATAGAGGGGTTACCACTGTCATAACCGGCGAGCGCGGCGACGGCGCACTGAGCCGGCGCGGGCTGGAAGAGTACGTTTCCGATTGCGTCATCCTGCTTGACCATCGCGTGACTGATCAAATTTCCAGCCGCCGGATGCGCATTGTGAAGTATCGAGGCGCGACCCACGGCACCAACGAGTATCCATTCCTGATTGGCGAGTCGGGTTTCAGCGTGTTGCCGGTTACGTCGCTGGGACTGAAGCACACGGTTACGGACGAGCGTATTTCCAGCGGCGTTGCCCGGCTGGACATGATGTTGGGTGGAAAAGGATTTTATCGGGGCAGCACGGTTCTGGTTTCGGGCACGGCGGGGTCGGGCAAAAGCAGTCTGGCAGCGCAGTTTGTGGATGCTGCTTGCCGGTGCGACGAACGCTGCCTCTGCTTCGCATTTGAGGAATCGCCCAGCCAGATTGTTCGCAATATGCGTTCCATCGGATTGAACCTGGACAAGTGGGTCAAGAAGGGCCTGTTGCAGTTTCAGTCGATGCGGGCCACGTTTTGCGGATTGGAAACCCACCTTGCGACGATGCACCAGTGGGTGAATGAGTTCCGGCCGAAAGCGGTCGTGCTTGATCCGGTCAGCAGCCTGATCCAGGCGGGAAAGGCTCGCGATGCCAACATCATGCTGATGCGCTTAGTGGACTTCCTCAAGTCTGGCGGAATCACCACTTTCTTCACCAGCTTGACGGCCGGGGGAAGTGCTCTCGAAAAAACAGATGTGGATATTTCCTCCCTGGTCGACACTTGGCTGCTGGTACGCGACATTGAACTGGGAGGCGAGCGTAACCGGGCGATGTACGTCCTCAAATCGCGCGGTATGGCGCATTCGAACCAGATTCGCGAGTTCCTGCTGACTGATCACGGAATCGACCTTCTGGACGCGTATGTGGGACCCGAAGGCGTGCTTACCGGATCGTCGCGCCTTTCCCAGGAAGCCCGCGAGAAGGCAGCTAGCTTGGCGCGCGAGCAGGAGGTCGAGCGCAAACAGAGGGAACTGGTGCGCAAGCGCGAGGCGCTGACCGCGCGTATTACCGCCCTCAAGAAAGAATTTGTAGCGCAGGAAGAAGAGGCCGGCCTGCTGGCTACAGAAGAATTGGAACGCAAAAAGTTGGTCAAGGACGAACGCGAGGCCATGGCGCGCAGCCGTTCCGTCGACGAAAATCATGGCCCGGCCCTTGTTCCCAGGACTTCCCGGAGCATTAAATGAAGAGTTCGCAAAAGCGCGCGCCACAGCAACCCCTCTCCCTTGACAAGTTGTCCCGGAAGAAGGGGCCGAATAGCGATCACTGGGAACTACGCTTGTACGTGGCCGGCCAGAGTCCGCGGTCGGTGGCTGCGTTCTCCAATTTGAAAAAGATTTGCGAGCAGCATCTGCCAGGCCGGTACAACATTGAAGTAGTGGATCTGGTGAAACACCCGCAGTTGGCCGCCGGCGACCAGATCGTTGCGATTCCAACCCTGGTGCGGAAGCTGCCTCAACCGCTGCGTAAGATCGTAGGGGATTTGCGCGATACAGAACGGGCACTCGTCGGCTTACAGCTACGCCCAACCATGTCAGAACGCGGGAGAGCTTAGCTGTAGTCTGCTGAATTGCGGTAACAGGGAAATTTCCAATGAAGAGACCAGGCGGCAAGATTCGAGGTATGAAAGAAGCACAGGAGACGCTGCGTGCCATCCAGCAAGGAGCGGTCGATGCCTTCGTGGTGGAGGAGCCCGAGGGTCACCGCGTCTACACGCTCGAGGGGTCGGACCTTCCATACAGTGTGCTGGTGGAGAGAATGCAGCAAGGCGCGGCCATGTTGAACGGCCGCGGTGAAATCATTTATTGCAACTTCAGCCTTGCTCGCATTTTGGGGATGGAGCGGTTAGCGGTCATTGGTCTGTCCTTGAAGGACTTGATTTCTCCGGACGATTATTCCGCCTGCGATGAGTTGCTCTCAGGAATGGAGTCGGGTTCGTGCGAAGGGGAAATGCGGCTACGCGGGGTGGACGGGAAACTGCTCGCCGCCAAGTTCACCTTTAATTCGTTGTCACGAGATCGATCCGCGACCGGCGTTCTGGTAACAGACTTGACCTCTCAGAAACAACTGGAGGAACTCGCATTCCGCCTGCAGCATATGCAGGATGAAGAGCGCCGCCGGATTGCCCGTGAACTCCATGACAGCGTGGGCCAGTTGTTGGCAGCCATCACGATGAATATCTGCAGGGTGAAGTCGGAAAGCCACAAGCTGAGCCCCGAGACCGCCAAACTGATCTTCGAAAATGAAGGCATGGTGAATCAAATCGGCGAGGAGATCCGCACCATCTCCCACCTGTTGCATCCGCCTCTGCTCGATGAAGTGGGTCTGCCTTCGGCTCTTCGCTGGTACACCGACGGGTTTTCGCACCGAAGCAAGATTCAAACCAGCCTGGAAGTGCCGGAGCGGCTCGACCGCCTTCCCCAGGAGACGGAGATTGCTGTTTTTCGTGCAGTGCAGGAGTGTCTGACGAATGTTCACCGTCACTCCGGCAGCACAACCTGTAGCGTCAAAATCGTTCCCGCGCCGGACCGACTCCTGGTCGAGGTGAAAGACCAGGGCTGCGGCATTCCGCAAGAGAGACTTGCAACTTTGGCGTCCTCGGGCGGAGTTGGTTTTCGTGGGATGCGGGAGCGGTTCCGCCGGTTAGGTGGCGCCCTGGAGATCAAGTCTGACAAGACCGGTACCACCGTTACTGCCACTCTCCCGATTTCCGCCAAAGATAGGTCCTCATCGGACGCGGCCTAAGCACGGCCCGGGTGCGCCGAGACGCATCGACGTTTCTTCGTGTGCCTTCCTCTTAAGACGCAGGAGTGACCCGGAGTTCTACTCCATATCGAATGACACGAATTGATAGGCTCCCTGGCGCTCGATTTCGAGCACGACTGAATCCCCGGTTTTGAAGCGATCCAACTGAGCGCGAAGATCTCGAATGTCGGCCACCCGGGTTCCGTTCACCGATCGGATGACGTCTCCCACGTTCAAATCAGCCTCAATCGCGGGTGTATTTTCGCTTCTTCCGGCTACAACAATTCCAGAGGAAGATCGCAAGCCGGGCAAGGATTCGGCCAGTGGCCTGTCAAGGTCGATCGCAAAGATGCCCAGCGACCCGATCAGACTCTTCTGCGGATCGATCAAGTCCGCTAGGCTATCCACTCCACCGTGCGCTTCAAGCGCGGGAACATATAGCCGTAGCGTCTCGCCTCCCCGTAGCACATCCATCTGGACTACCTGGTCATGCGGGTGAAGAAAGAGGGAGGCGACGAAGCGTGGCAGCGAATCAATCTGCCGGTTGTCGATCGCGACCACGATGTCTTTAGGCTTCAGACCTGCGCGTTCGGCCGGACCTCGAGGAGTCACGTCGGAGACAATCACCCCCCAGTCCTGGGGTAGTTTCAGACCGGCCGCCAGTGTTGGCGTGATGGTCTGGGCGTTCGCGCCGATCGCCGTTTGCCGAACGCGCCCGCGCTGCTTGAGTTCTTCGAAGACGAATCGGACGGTGGGCTCGGGAATCGCGAAGCCCAGACCTTCACTGCCGCCGCTCTGGGTGTAGATGAATGTATTGATCCCCACCAGATTCCCGTCCCGATCAACCAGCGCGCCACCGCTGTTGCCAGGATTAATGGGAGCGTCGGTCTGGATATAGATCATCGGCCGGTCGAGTTCGGGCTGCCTTCCAACAGCGCTGACAATTCCTCTGGTAACGGTGTGGTCCAAGCCTTGGGGCGAACCGACAGCCAGAACCGTCTGGCCGAGTTTGGCCTTGTATTCCTCTTTGAGCGGTATAAAGGGGAATCCTTGTCCCTCAATCTTCAGCACGGCCAGATCGGTCATACGATGCACGCCGACTAGCCTGGCGTCGAAACTACGTTGCCGATGAAGCAAGCTGGTCTTGAACGGGACCAGTTCAGTGTTCACGGATCGCATGACAACCTGGATGCGTTGCGCCCCGGTGACTACGTGAGCATTGGTTATGACGTAGCCGTTGGGATCAACGATCACTCCCGATCCGATTCCGCGTTGCCGCTGGATGACGTTTTCACCATCGCGCTGCTCGTGCGATGGGCCGAACCCGCTGACTAGTATCTGCACGACAGCTGGCAGGACTTGCTCGGCAATGTTATCCACAGCTTGGTCCAGGTCGCGCAGGACGTCGATGCTGGCTGAACTCAGTTTCGCCTCTGATTGGACACCCCTCGAGGTCTCAGTGGCGGGCCGAGTTTGTGCAACCGTATTCGAACCAAACAGGCCGCTGATAGCCATTGCGGTTGTTGTCACAAGAAGACATTTCAGTTTTGTCATGATTCTGGTCCGTTTTGTTTCGTCGACTTGGGCGGGTAGTTTGCGAGCAGTTTGCGGACCGCCTTCTCGAGGTGCTGGTAATTCTTGTCGGGATCTTTGTTGACGTGCAATGTCTTGGTCACGCTGCCTCGCCATATCAAACGCTTCTGAGCCGAGTCGTAGACGCTGAGGATCAAGGTTCCCACGTCGACGGTAGAGGTACTCGCGCGAGCCATGCCCGACCAGCGCGGGCCCGTGGTCCACGCATCCACTTGCCGTTCTCGATCGATGGCGGTTCGATAGCTAATGGACAGGTCGCCGCCGGTTTCAACTTTCCGTAAGTCCTTTTGTCCCAACTGCTGATCGATGGCTCGACGAATGTCCTGCTCAAGCAGTGGCTCGCTTGCCGTGTTCTTGCCCTCGACCCACTGATAAGTCTTGTAGGCTGAGAAACTGGCGTCGCGGTCGTAGTTATACTGAACCTCTTGCGCCAGCATGAGGGTTGCAGTGTAGATCAGGGCTATCAATGCTATTCGCTTCATAGCGATCTTCTTCATACATTCTCCTGTGCTAGAACTTCCTGCTGTCTTCTGTGTTGCCTGGTTGAAAGATATCCCGGCGAGGCCGTATCGGTCCGCAAAGTCATAGATCACAAGCGATAGTCGAATGTGAAGACGCGAAGTTCGAGTTGCTTGTCGTCCGACTTGACCACGGTTCTCTCTGGATAGCTGGGTCCCTCTCGAATCTGGTCAAACGCCAGTACGATCGATATGGGAGCGTCCTCGAGAGTGGTGTGAACTTCCGTCTTCGTGGGCCGGTTAGTTGCCGGATCGAAAATCATGGTCATGACGTCGCCCGTCTTTACGTAGTTCCGCATCACGACGCGTACTTGGCTGCTGCCACCGCCGGTGGTGACCTCTGCCCCGGCCAGTGCACCCCTCAACCGGTCCGGATCCGATGCCAGGTATCGGCTGGTGAGAGCCATGAGGCGCTGTATGTAGTCCTTCATTTTCTCCTGTTCGTCCTCGACCTTCCTGGCGATCAGTCGTGATCCCGGGCCTCGCCGGCGCGATTCGGATTGGGCTCTTTGTTCATCTAGCGGAATGGTTACGCGCTCGCCGTTCGTGTCATAGTGGACCTCATCGGTCTTAGCGTTCTTCAACTCGCCTTTGTGGTATGTCTCGGTGCGCTCCCTGAACCTGTACTGGCGAAGTTGTTTGGCGTTCGATGCCATGCCCGTCGCCAGGCGGTTGATCGGTTGTTGGGCACCGGCGCCGATGGCGGTGATCACGACGGCGAATAACAATGCAGCCTTGCCAAAAGTAGAATTACTGGTCATTCAAATTTCTCCTCAATTATTTTGTTTGTTGTTCCGGCACACGCCTGCGAATGCGTGCGAGTGCCGCGGCACTAAGTTGAACTGAAAATGAAAGCCCATCCATGACACGGCGCAGAATTTCTGGATCGGTGACATCGAGGTCCGGTCGCACAGGATGGAACGCGACGTTCTCACTCTCGATCAGCCCACGATAGGCCGGGCTTGTGGCGATCACTGGCGAGTGGCCCCGGCGCTTCATCTCCTGTGCGAGCGCGAGAAACGGGTAGATGTCGCCAAGCGACCCGAAGGTACAAAACACGATGCGTTTGGCGGTCATGCGATGTACACCTCTTGCGCAGGCACCTTGGTTGTTTCAGCGAGGACCGGGCCGCTCTTTTCCTTTGTCTCCCACTTGAGAATCTTCAGATCCAGAACAAAGATCGCGTACAACACCGGCACCAGCAGAAGCGTGATGAATGTCGCCACGGCCAATCCGCCGATCTGGGTGTAGCAGAGTGGTTGCCAGAGCGGCCCACCGTGCAGGGCCAGGGGGAACAGTGCCAGAACAGTTGCGCCAACCGTGATCATTACCGGACGCAGGCGGATGATGCCGGCGTCGATTACAGCTTCTTCAAACCGTTCGCCCTCTTCGTGCTTTTCTTCGATGAAGTCGAATAACACGATTACGTGGCTGACGATCACGCCGATCAGGCTGGCAACTCCGAGAAATGCCATGAACCCGAACGGGGTGCCCATGATCCACAGGGCGGCTACCGCTCCCACCACACCGTAGGGTGCGGCCGCGAAAACCAGCAGCGGCTTGACGGCGCTGTTGAACTGGAAAACCAGGGCCAGGAAGATCAGGAAAATCGAGGCGGCCATCACCATGCCGAGTTCTCCGAATCCTCTGTGTTGCTGGTAGTAGTCGCCCCCCATGCGGATCTTGTAGCCGGGCGGAAGCGACTTCTCGAATTCCTTGAGTTTGGGTCCGGCGGCCTTCAGAATTTCGGAAGAAAGCACACCTCGTTTTGGAAAGCAGCGGACCGCGATGGTGCGGAAATGGTCCAGGCGCACGATTCGCTCTGTCTGCATAGAGTGTTCAATCTTGGCCACCTGCATCAGAGGAATTTTCGTCGTTCCCTGCATGGAGTACACGTAGAGATTCTGGAGGTCTGAGAGTTGCGCGCGTTCATCCATCTTCAGGCGCGCGACCACCGGAATCTCCTTGTTGCCCTCCTGCAGTGTCGTCATCTGGGATCCACTCATGGCGGAAGTGGAGGAGCCGGCCACATCCTGATTCGTAATGCCGGCCAGGTTGGCACGGTCGGAATCGATCGCCAGCTTGACTCCTGAGCTCTCGGTATCCCAGTCGTTGCGAACTCCGGCGGTGTTGGGCAGCGAGCGAAGGATGTCTTCCAGTTGCCCAGCCAGTCGCCGCAAGGTGCGAATATCTTCCGACGATTGCGCTGTGCTCACGTCGGCATTGTTGGCAATGAGAATGTCAATGGGGAAGTCAATGGCCGCGTACTGCAGTTGGCGGACATCAACACGCGCACCCGGAATTTTCGCCGATACGATCGGCTGCAAATGCTTCACAAATTCAGGAGTGATTTCCTTGTCGGTGACCTCGAGGATGACCTGCGCGTAGTTGAGTTGCTGCAGCTGTGGCGATACTGAGAACCAGAAGCGTGGGCCGCCTCCACCGACGAAAGTGGTCACGTATTTCAGCATCGGTTCCGGTTTGTCGCCTTTGTCGGTGTGTTCTTTAGCAAACTTCTCGGCTTCTTCCCGCACGATGTGCTCGATTTGCTGCGCCGTCTGATTGGTGGCGTCCAGGTTCGTGTCGTTGGGAAGCCAGACATCAAGGTAGGACCAGTACTGCACGTCCTCGGGCATGAACGCGGTTTTCAACTGCGACATGAAAAACACGCCCAGTACAAGAAACGCTACCGACCCCGCAAACACTTTCCAGCGATGTTCCATGGCGCCCTTGGCGACCCGTGCGTACCACCCGGTGAAGCCAGTCGTGCGTCGAACTTCAATCGGTTTCTCGGGCTTCTTGTCAGGACGCAGCAGGTAGTAGCCGAGCAGCGGGACAAACGTCATAGAAGCGAGCCGCGAAGCCACCAGCGAGCAGGTCATGACGATGGGCAGACTGTACAGAAATTCACCCATCGTTCCGGTCAACATCAAAAACGGGATGTATGCAGCAATGTTGGTAATTGTCGCGAACATGATGGCGGTCGCCAGTTTGGTGGGCCCAAGCCAGGATGAGACGATCGCGGGATGTCCCTCGGCGAGGCCACGTTTGATCGAATCACCCGCGACCACGGGGTCGTCCACCAGCAGTCCCAAGGCAATAATCAACGTGGCGACCGAGACCTGCTGAATATCAATGCCCAACATGTGCATCATGCCGAAGGTCATGGCCAGTGTGATTGGGATCGAGATGGCCATCAAGATCGCGGAGCGCCACTCCCAGAACCCCACCAGTGAGACGATTACGACGAGCACGATGGCTTCGTAGAGCGCACCCATGAACAGATCGATGTTTTCTTTGACCTGCAACGGTTGGTCCGAGGTGCGCACGATGATGAGATCATCCGGCAAATAATTGCGGACAGCGGCAAGTTTGTCGTCCACGCTCTTGCCGAATTGCGCGATCTGCTGTCCGTCTCGCATCTGGACCGCGAGAGTCACTGCGCGGCTACGCCGCCAAGTGCCATCCTTGTCTCGCCAGGTGAAGTAGTTCAGGAAACGCGCAGGACTTTCGTAGGCACGAGTAATGTCCACCAGATCGCGAAGGTAGACTGGACTATTGGAGGCACTGGAAGAGGTGCCAATGATGACGTCGCCGATCGCTCGCGCGTTTTCGAACTTGCCGGAGGGATCGAGACTCACGTTCTTGCTGTCCACTTCCAGTTGACCGCCGGGCAGAGTCGTGTTGCGCGCGGAGAGGGCACGGCTGAGGTCCGCGGGTTGCACCCCGTACTCGGCTAACTTCTGCTGTGAATAATCAAGATAGACTCGTTCAGCCAGCACGCCACTGCGATCGACCTTCGCGACTTCCGGGGTACCCTGCAGAGTTCGTTGAATCAGAGCCGTGAAGTCGTCGAGTTCGCGATAGGAGTATTTTTCGCCAGCAACCGCGGACAATTTTGCTTCGGTCTCTTTCGGATCACGGATAAACGCCGGCTGCCACGAGTCTGGATGAATCTCCGAGCGATGGAATCGTTCCTGCATAATCCGGTCGCCCCAGGCTTGCAGCATGTTGTCGTCCAGCCTTGAACTTACATCGATACCTATGAATCCGGGCCCCTGGAAAACCTTAGGATCACGAAATGCGCCCCGGCTAACCCCTAATCGATCCACCAGCTGGAAAGACCATTTCACTTCCTCCGCTGATACGGACTGAGGAAACGAGACCACGATGCTTACGCGCGGCTGGGGAGCACTCTTCGGCAAAGTACTGCGCACCGTCTCGATCGCTTTCCTGACCGAGCGCGCTCGTATTGCGACATCAATATCACTGGCGCGGGGACTGGACACGGTCAGCATGAGCGCAGCGGTGTCCCCGAAGTTGCTATTGAACTGAATCGGGCCTGCGCCCTTTGGAAGCTTGTCGCTGAGTTCATTGAGCCGCAGGTTGATGTCATTCAGCTGCTTCAGCGTGTCCTTCACGTTTTCATCGAGCTGAACAAAGACCAGCGAGAAATTGGGGAAGCTCAATGAACGGATTCCGTAATCGGAGCCGCTGGGTGGCTTGACGGCCTGGTTTTGCGCCATCGTCTGTTCGATGGGCCGCGTGATCAGTTGTTCGACCTCTTCAGCGGTCGCGCCGGGCCACCTGCAAGCCGCGACCGCCACGCGCACCGGGATCACCGGATCCTTGCGCTTGGGCATCTTCGAGAAGCCGTACCAGCCCCAGAGGAAGGTCCCCAATAACAACACGAGGGCTACCTGGCGATGCTCGACAAAGAAGCGCGCCGTATTGTGTGTGTGCTGGATGATTTCGGAATCGGGTTTGTGTGCCATTGGATTTCTCTCTAATGAATTCGATCGTTATCAAGGCCTTTGTCTACTGAATGACTCGTACCTGTTCTCCGCTCTTCACCAGGGTTGCGCCGCTGCTGACCACGCGCTCTCCGGATTTCAATCCACCCACGACCTCGATCATGTTGCCGTAGGCATCTCCCAGTTGCACGGGGCGGGCGCGAACGGTGGTTGGATCTCCGTTACCCTCCGCCAGTAGCACCGCGAAAGATTCAGGTTGCTGCGGATCGCGAATCACGGCGCTAAGAGGCACAGCCAAGACCTTGTTTGGGAGCATCTCTCCTTCCAACGCCAGCGACGCAATCATTCCCGATTTAAGCTGGTTGTGCGGATTCGGAACTGTGACTTCCACCGAATACACCCGGCTCTTGGGGTCAGCGGCCGGCGAGATCGCCGAGACACGGCCGGCGAACGCATCGGGGAAGGAGTCCGTCATGATCGATTGTCTCTGCCCCAGCTTGATGCGGCCGATGGCATTGTCGGGCACGCCAAAGACCGCGCGAACGGAACGCGTGTCGGCAATGGTGAAGCCGGCTACCGAGGGGCCCACGAGAGATCCAACGTCCACACTTCGCTTCAGGATCCAGCCGTCGAACGGCGCGCGCAGCGAGGAATCATCGAGGGCTGTTTGCGATTCGTTTAGAACGGCCTTCGCGTTGTTCAAAGCGGCGATCGCGCTCTCCTGCTGTGCCTTGGCCGAGTCGAACTCCGGCTTGGTGGCACTCTGGGTCGAATAGAGAGCCGAAGTACGATCGAAGTTCAGCTTGGCATGATCGTAGTCCGCTTGCGCGCGAGCCAACTGCGCTCGTGCCTGCTCGCGCTGGTTCGTGTAATCCTTCTGCCGCACGACCGCCAGCACTGCGCCTCGCGTGACCCAGTCGCCAGTATCGACGTTACGCATGCGCCCATCGGCACCGCGGACCTGCCGGATACTTTCCACGTAGCCACCCGACTTGAACGCCAGGTCCACTTGCGCGTTCGGCACGATGTTGGCGGAGTACCGGGTCTCGCTGCCGGTGGAGATGCTTTGCACCTGCGAGGTGCGCACCGGAGTCAGCCCGCGCTCCTCTGAGTTCGCATGGCTGCAACCCACCTGGCTGATCGCGCAGAGAGCGCCGAGGGCTAGCCCCAAGAGTTGATATTGACGAATTTTATGTGTGCGGATCATTGATCTTCTCCCAGCGATTTCTCGAATTCGGTTTTTGCAGTCCAGAATCCCAGCAGCGCCTGCTGGTAGTCGTCATGAGCCCCGGCGACCGCGGCTTGTTGCTGGAGGACATCTCTTAGCAACACTGCTTCCTGTACGTATCGATACCTAACTTCCAGTAACTTTTGTTGTGAGGCTTCCTTCGCTGTCTGCGCTACGGTGATCAGCATTCGCGATTCCTCCAATTTGCGGAATCGACTATTCACATCTACAAGGACCTTGGACTGGACATCGTGAAGTTGCGTCTGAGCCTGACTCTCCATGATCTTTTTCTGGTTGAGGACGTCCTTGCGACGTCCCCATTCCCAGGGTTCCCACTTCAGCTCGAAGCCGAGGCTGGTGATGTTTCGGGGCAGGACGTCGACGTTGAACGTGGAGACATAGTTGAAGGCAACACCGATATCGGGAACGTAGTCGGCCTTTGCGATCCGGCGGGCGTACTCGCTCTGTTGGACGTTCAGTGAGGCCTGCCTGATTTCAGAACGTTGCGCGAGCGCACGGTCCTGAGCAATCCTCAAGTCGACTTCTTCGAAGGACGCGGCTGGTACCTGTTCGGTCCGAAACTCAGTACGAATGTCACGTCCCAGAAGATCGTTCAGATATTCCTTGCGGGACAGGAGCGTATTGCGCAGTTGGACTAGTTTGTATTGCTCGTTAGCCAGCTTGGCCTTTACCTCCAGGCTGTCGGATTTGAGAGCGGCTTCCTGCGAGACGCGCTGTAGAACGACGCGATCCAATTCCTGGTACTGTTTGACATTGGCATCGGCCGCATCGAGGGCACTTTCCGACTGGAGAACTGCATAGTAAGCCTGTTTCACATCCTTGATGACCGATTGCCGGGCAGCGCGAAGTTTCTCGCTGGTAAGTTGCGAACTTAATTCCTGTGAGCGGACGCCCAGATGGATCTTGTAGAGCTGCGAGAGCGGTTGCGAGGCCTGGCTAACGACGTAAGCGATCGGCTGTCGGGGTGTGGTGACTTTCGTATCGGTGGAGGGGATTGGGCCGGTGGCAGGATAACTTCCGAATGCCCCAGCGGGGAAGGTGTAGCTGATCTCATTCAGCAGTTCCGACCCAATAATGTCCATACTGAACGAAGGCAGCCGTTTGGTCTTCACCTCAGCAACCTGCCACCTTGACTTGTCGACTTCCAGGCCGGCGACTCTCAGTGAGCGATTGTTTTCAAGAGCCAACTGCACCGCTTTTTCGAGACTCAAGACCTGTGCGGTATCAATCGAATCTTGAGCTGCCAAGGTGCAAGTCGACAGCATGCCGGCGATCGTGATCGATGCCAAAAGAATTCTGAGCTTGAGAAGCCACCGGCGTGATTGTGAGGTGGACGAACACGCGCCCAGGAACTGGCGTCGAGAAACACAAGTCTGCTTGAACATAGGACCCCCAACGCGAAACGCAGGGACCTGCCGGAGCAAACTGCGGAGGTTAGAGGAGGGGGATGTTTCCGGACCAAACTCGCTCGTCGAGTTGTCCGGCGGGCATGCCCTGTGCCGAGTGGCCAGAACCCTACGCCCCAAGGGCCCGATTGTCAATTGATTCCGTGCTTTGTTGTTCCACATGGCGTTTCCGATCTCCTCCTGTTCACACGCAACCCTGCTGATATTGAAGTTCCACATCCGGATCAGGCCCCACTTACACCGTCATGTTCTTGAATCGCTTGGCGGCCAGCAGCAGCAGGCCCACTCCCATCGCAAACAGGATCAAGCCATTTAGCCAGAGCTGCGCCAGCCCCGCGCCCCGCAGAATTACTCCACGCGCGATTTGGATCATGTAGGTGGCAGGCACGAAGTGGCTTGCCAGATACGCCCACAGTGGCATCGTCTCCCGTGGAAACATGAAGCCCGACAGGAAGATGCTCAGCAACATCACGACCATGCAAAGTTGCAGTGCTTCCGCCTGCGAGTTCGCTTTACTGGAAATCAACATGCCGATGGCCAAATTCACGAAGAGATACCCGGTGGTCAGTCCTGCGAGTACCAGGATGTTTCCGTGAATCGGGATCTGGAACGCGAACCGCATGAACGCGAGAATGACGGTGAACTCCACAATCCCCGTCACGAAATACGGCATGATCTTGCCCAGCATCAGCCCCAACGGACGCACGGGTGTGACGAAGAGCTGTTCGATGGTGCCACGCTCTTTTTCCCGTACGATCGAGAACGCGGTGAGCATCACCGTGACCATGATCAGCAGCACTGCCATCAACCCAGGAAGCAGAAAATTAGGAGAGCGCGACGCGGGATTAAACATCATCTTGGGCCGCACTTCGATTGGATTCTGTTGTCCTGGCGCCATCATGCGGCGGAGAGACTCATCCAGGCCGATCGAACCCGAGACGTTCACCGCTTGACCCGCGACGTTCGAGTCCGAGCCGTCGACCATTACCAGGACCTGGGCCTGATTCCCCTTCAATAAGTTACGGTCGAAGTCGACAGAGATTTTTACGCCCACGCTGGCACGGCCCGAGATCATTTCTTCGTTTAATTCGGCGTCACTGTGAACGTACTTGTAGACGCGAAACGTATCGGAGTTGCGCAGGCGGTCGAGGAACGCCCGGCTTACCGCACTCCCGGAAACCTCGGTCATCATCGCGCTGCCGCTGGCGTCGTACACCGCGGTGCGGACCTGACGGATGTTGGTGTCGATGGCTGCACCCAGGATGATCATCTGCAGTACCGGCATGACGAATGCGAATAGGACTGCCATCGGGTCACGGCGCATGTGCCGCACCTCTTTGTAGAAGATTGCTCCTAGGCCTTGGATCGGATTCGTCATGACGCTGCCTCCATCTGGGCCTGCCGCCTTTGACTCAACTCGACAAACGCATCTTCGAGCGTCGGAATCAGCGGCCGAATTTCCTCAACATCAATGCCTTGCCCGCGAAGTTCGTGGTCCAGTTCCGCCTGGCCGACGGATTCGTCCACCAGGGCGTGAATGGACCGTCCGAAGATGGTGGCGCTTTTGAAGAGCGTCATCTCTTTCGCTTTGCGCAGCGCGGTCGTAATCGCCGGCGCGGAGATTTCGAAACGGTGCGTCCCCGGCGGGTTTACTTCGGGGAGGGCTCGCAAGGAGTCGGGCGTTCCGTCGGCGATCAGCTCGCCGTAATAGATGTAGGCCAGGTGACTGCACCGTTCCGCTTCGTCCATGTAATGGGTGGTCACGAAAAATGTGATCCCTTGTCCGGACAGCTGAAAGAGAAGATCCCACAACTGCCGGCGGGCGACCGGATCAATCCCCGCTGTCGGCTCATCCAGGAAAAGAACCGTGGGTTCGTGCATGAGCGCGCAACCCAGCGCCAGACGCTGCTTCCATCCGCCCGAAAGACGTCCGGCGAGACGATTGACGTAGTTGCCAAGCTTGTTGGCCTCGATGGTCTCGGTGATCTTTTTGTCGAGAGCCTTCCCCTTAAGCCGGTATGCGCGCCCGTAGAAGCGCAGGTTTTCCAGGACGGTCAGGTCGTCGTACAGGCTGAATTTTTGACTCATGTATCCGATCCGTTCCCGCACGGCATCGGAATTCGTGCGCACATCGAGCCCTTCGATCGAGGCCTCACCTTCCGTGATGGGCAGAATTCCGGTCAGCATCTTGATCACGGTGGTCTTGCCGCTGCCGTTCGGACCGAGGAAGCCGAAGACCTCGCCCTTCTCGACCGACAGGGAGACGTTATTCACGGCGGTGAAGTCTCCGAAGCGGCGCGTCAGTTGTTCTGTGTGGATGGCGTGCATTACCTCGCCTCCGAAGCGAATTGAACATCCGCGCTCACGCCTGCGCGCAAGCGGTTTTCTGAGTTTTCCACCCGCAGCTTGACGCCGATCACTTGATGAACCCGCTCTTCCTTGGTCTGCACGTTGCGGGGAAGAAATTCCGACTGCTGCCGAATCTGTTCGACATGCGCCTGGAAAATCCGGTCCGGATACGTGTCGACGCGGATTTGTGCTGTGTCGCCAATCTTTACGCTCCCGATCTTGGTCTCAGGCACGTAGACCATCAAGTAAAGCTGGTCGGCCTCGAGCAACTGTGCCACTGGGGAATTGGCGGTGAGCAGATCTCCTGGCCGGAGGTCCATGGTTTCCACCACGGCAGCAGCCGGGGCCCGAACTTCACGCTCCTTCCATCGGGCCTCGGCTTCCTTGAGCTGTCCCTCCGCCAGGGTGAGCTCCGCTCTCACTTCCGCGATATCTTCTGATCTGAAGCCTCTCTGGGTTTTGTCCGAGACAGCCTGGGCAGCTTTCAGCCGGCCCTCAGCGGCCGCAACAGCATTCGTCGAGGCGCTCACCTGCGCTTTGGTGGCGCGATAGCGATCGCGGGCATTGTCCAGATCCTGTTGCGTGCTCACACCTGCGGCAGCCAATTTCTCCGTGCGACTGAGTTCGCGGTTCGCGTTGGCTTCGTCGGTGCGCGCACGTTCTAGGTCGGCTTGCGCCTGCGCCAGTTCTGCTTCGCGGAATCCGTCGGAAGCTGCACGCGCCTCGGCGATTTCTTCCGGACGCGAGCCGCGCTGCATCTTGTCGAGATTGGCGCGCGCAGCTTCGAACCGTCCGCGCGCTTGCAAGAGCTGGCCTTCGAGTTCGGCGCTGTCGAAGTCAACCAACACCTGGCCGGGTTCCACGCGGTCGCCCTCGTGGACCAGCACGCGGTTGACCCTTCCGCCGACCTTTGAACCAACATTGATGTTGCGAGCCTCCAAGGTGCCGGAAGCGACCAATGCATCGGAGCGCTGGCTCTTCCAGGCAAACGCCAGGCTGAGACTGCCGATTCCGAGCACAGCTACGATCAGGGCGAGCTTTTTCCTCATAAATGCATCCTCACTTTTCAAGATGTCTTGGTCGTTCCCCGCTAAATAGCCACGGGCGTGGCTTATCCCGCAACGGCGCACAATTGCTCTGCGCCCCAAGAGCCGTTGGCCGCAGCAACGGCGTACTCCGCGTGAACCTGTTCTCTCTTGGCCGAAATCTCTGTTACGTTCCGATCATTATGGATCTTTGCATCCCTATGTAGTGCGTTGGTCGCCTGCGAGTAGATAGCTTCACAATCCGCATCCCCCAGATTGAGCAGCAGCGACGTATCACGACGCGAATACCCTTCGAGCGCCCGCAGCACGAACACAAAGCGAGAGAGAGCGTCGAGCCGGAACAAGCTGCGCTGCAGTGCCTGGGCCGACAGATTCGGTAAGGTCGCGCCCTGAATCCCGCGGGCGGAAACCAGTTCCATTCCGTGGCAGGAGCAGGAGCAGCGCTCTACTCGCAACGAAGCCGGACGCACAATGGCAATGCAGGACTTGATGATTTGCCGCCGGGCCCACGTCGCCATCCACTGCTGGAAAACCTGGGACGCGCTCTTCATCGATTGCTCAAGCGCCGCCTCGAAGGCTTGGTCGGCCAGGGTTTCATCGGCCGTCAGCGTGTAACAAAGCCAGCGAAGCCGCTCCGCGGACGATGCGAACAAGCTCTGGCAGTCTTCGGCGTTGCAATAATTCCATTTCATGACTCAAACTCCGCTCCGTCGTTAATTTGTTCTTCTCCGCTCCTGCCCTGTGTGCGGGACCGGTCAACCTCGATCTCTTCGATCATTGCCGACATCATTGGCCCGGATCCGACCAGCTTGCCGCCGCCCCGGTGCATCTGCACCAGAAGTTGCTGGCCCGCCTCGTCGACGAAACAAACGTCATCGAGATCCACGATTACTTTCTTCTGGCCGTGCAGGGGCCTGTGCGCGGTCCATGCGATTTCGGCTTCCCGCACCCACTCGTGCGCCAGCTTGCCTTCCAGCTTGAAGCGCGTCACCCCAGAACCATTAAGGACGCTTATTCGAAGCATGGCGTCTCCCCGCATAGTTCCTCGCTGAGCTGTACGCTCGCCACCCGCGAGATCAAGTTCTTCACCTGCTGGCGCGCTCCGGTAGGAAGGGATTGATAGAGGTTCCGGAGCGTTGCCAGCAACTGCGCAGCTTCTTCGCGCGAGCAGCAGGGGACTTGTCCGCCACGCTCAGAGTTTTCAATGGTGACATGCATCATGGCCTGACATAAGGCAAGCGCCCTGCCAAACTCACAGACCACGAGCCGAAGCAGAAAGGGATTGATTTTGCTGGAGTTCGCGGAAAAACGGCGACGACTGGCGATTGACACTCTGCCAGATTCACGGCCCAATCGTTCGGCACTCTGCCCAATTGGGCAGAGGATTCGGCAGCATGGCGCTCGTGTTGGCCGCTCCTTGGTGTTTGCCTGCCGTCAAGACCATCTTTCTAAGGGGTATGTCATGCTTTCACTTCTACGAGCAGTCTTGGCAACGACTCTGGCCTTGGAAGCCGAGTTGCAATTCGTCACTCGGCACCTCGGCGACACTTGGGTGCCTGCTATCCCGCGATCTTCAAGAGAGAGAAATGCGCAAAAATCATCGTCTATTTCAGCAGTTTCCCCTGAACGGCTCGGCCGCAATTTCCACCGGGACCCTCCCCACGCCCTACCATATATATGACGGCTACGGGGTCTTGATTGGCGGAACCGTCGACTTGGCAGCCGCGCAGCGATTGCTAAGCCAGGAATCCATCGTCCCGTTGCAAACTCACGAAGGCCGCAGCCTCATGGCGATATGGCTCTGCAACTTTACCGATGCCAGCCTCGGCCCGCATCACGAGTTGCAGTCCTTCTTCTTTACTTCTTCCCGTCGTCCGGAGCCGGTTGGCTCGCATCCACTCGCCCTGCTCGCGCTGATGACCGATCCCGAGGTGCAAATGCTGTGTCATGGCTTGTGGAATAACACTCGGACGGCGGTAGCTTACAACCGCGAGCTGCTCAGCTTGAATGCGCGCCTCTCGCAGAGTCATGTGCAGAATCGCGGGGGAACACTGACTTTCAATGTGGAAGAGGAGGCAAATGGGACAGCGGTTCTGGCCGGCAGGATCGCCAACCCTCAACGAATGTCCTGGCGGGCCAACTGGGATTTAATCCGGCAGCTTGGCTTCGGCAAGACATGGGCGTATGCCCGGCAACCCTGGGTGGGTCTACAGATACTCAATCCGACCGGGGTTGGCCTGACACGGAATGCTGTCGCCCAGTCTTTCACCAAGAATGATGTGAATTCGGTGCACTACTTCGACCAGCCCGGAAACGTGCTCAGTTTCGGCGATACTGCTTACAGCGGTCTGAATTTCGAGCCGCAATTCGTTCAGTACATGAAAGGATTCAAGTTCGTCTACCTGCAGCCGAAATGAGTGAACTCGTACGCGATGGGACTTCGAGCAGCAAAGACCGTTGTCTGCAGGAGTGAGCGGAAGACTAGTTCGGCCTGGGCCACCAATGATCGCGGGTAATGCCGAGCTTTTTCATCTTGTACTGAAGCGTGGTGCGTTTCAGTCCCAGCCGGGCCGCAGCGCCGTTGGGACCGGCCAGCACGCCGCGGGTGTCGCGCAACACATTGATGATGTCTTCGCGCTCGGCATCCCCATTGGAGCCCGGGGGAGCCGAGGCCGATACCCCAAACGTGCCCGCCGACCTGACATCGGGTAGTGGAACCTGCAAAGCGCCACCGGTGGTGAGGATCACAGCGCGCTCAACCAGGTTCTCCAGTTCGCGTACGTTTCCCGGCCAGTGCCACTGCTGCAGTCGGTTCATCGTGTCGGTGGGAATGGAGTTAATCTGTTTCTGCATCTGGCGAGAGAATCGTTCCGCAAAGTAGCGCACCAGCAGCGGGATATCGTCGTGTCGTTCCCGCAAGGGCGGGATCACGATCGGAAAGACGTTCAATCGGTAGTACAGATCGCTGCGAAACTGGCGCTCCTCGATCATTTTCTCGAGATTGCGGTTGGTGGCCGCCACCAGTCGCACGTTGACCTTCTTGGTGTGCGTGCTGCCCAGGCGCTCGAACTCGCGCTCCTGCAACGCGCGCAACAGTTTGGGCTGGATCTCTACCGGGATGTCGCCGACTTCGTCCAGAAACAACGTTCCCTGGTCAGCCAATTCCAGCCTGCCGATCTTCTGCGCGATGGCCCCGGTGAACGCGCCTTTCTCGTGTCCGAACAGTTCGCTTTCCAGGAGCCCGGTGGGAATCGCCGCACAGTTAAGCTTCACGAATGTTCTTGACTTGCGACGGCTGTGGGCATGCACCGCGCGGGCGATCAGTTCTTTTCCCGTGCCGGTTTCACCGAGGAGCAAGACCGTCGAATCGCTGGCCGCGACCGTCTCCACCATTTTCAGCACTTCGCGCAGGGCTGGACTCTGGCCGATGATCTCCTCGAAGTTGAGTTCAGTACGAATTTCGTCTTCCAGGTAAAGTTTCTCCTGCGCCAGCTTGTTCTTGAGGGCCTCCAGGTCGCGCACTGCCAGCGCGTTGCCGGTCGCAATCGCGACCTGCTTGGTGATTTCCTGCAAGAGCCGCTGGTCTTCTTCTGTCCAGGCGTCTTCCTTTGCGCTGGCAAAAGTCAGCACTCCCAGCTTGCGATCGTGTACCGTCACAGGCACCGAATAGAGGCATCGCATGCCGCTGTCGACAAATTGTTTTGTGACGGACGAAGGAAACCGTTCCGGGTCGGGGCGAGGAAGGTACACAGGCTGGCCAGACTTGAAGGCAAGGCCGCTCACCGTGCCTTCGGGAGCATACTCAATTCCTTCCACGATGGGATTCGAGGCAGAATCAAAGGCGTGCGCGAAGAGTTGCCCGCTCTCGCCATCCCCCAAGGCAAGACTGAAGGAGTCGTGGTGCACCACATGCTGGAGGCTGGAGGAGATCACCCTCACCAGTTCGCTCAAGTCCAGGTGAGAGACCAGCGCGTTGTTGATGTCGAGCAGAAGATTCGATCGATCGCGCTCTTGCCTTACTTCGCGTTCGGCCTTGCGAGCACTGCCGAAATTCAGGGCATTCTCTACCGCGATTGCGATTTGGCTCGAACACTGCTCGAGCAGTACAGCATCGTCGTCGGTAAATGCGTTCTCCCGCAGACTCACGATGCCGAGCGCCCCCAAAGCGCGCCCATGAGCCACCAGTGGAAGGAAACAACCTGATTTGACGCCGTGTTCCACCGCGTAATGGACCCAGGGCGAAGCGAACGCCAGCAGGCCTGTCACGCTCGTGACCAGCACTCGCTCTCGAGATGCGATGGCTTGCTCTTCCGGCGTTCCCTCCATGGGAATCAGGAGACCCTCTTCAAAAGCCACGTCCCTCATCTTGCCTGGCTCCAAGGCTTGGACCCGCAGATGGGTGCCTCCGGGGACACAAAGGCTGATAAATGCAGAATCGTGAGAAATGACCTGGCCAAGCCTGCCAGAGATGGACTTGATCAGTTCGCTCAAGTCCAGGTGTGAAACGACTGCATTGTTGATCTGCAGCAGCAAGCGCGTGCGGTCCTGCTCCTGCCTTGCCTCGATTTCGGCCCGACGGGTCTTTTCGAAATTGAGTGCATTTTCAACCGCAATCGCGACCTGCCCCGCGCATTGCTCGAGCAGTCTTGCATCTTCTGCCGAGAAAGCCGCCTCCCGCAGGCTAATGATGCCCAGCGCCCCAATGACTTCGTTGTGGGCAATCAAGGGCAGAGCACAACCTGATTGAACGCCCCGTTCAATCGCGTAACGCACCCAGGGCGACCGGAACTCCTCCAGATCGCTAACGGAAGTGACGCGCACTGGCTTTCGCGAAGCGATTGCCTTTCCTTCCGGAGTGCCCTCCAGCGGGATCAGGATTCCTTCCTGAAAGGCTCCTCCCTCGACCTTCTGGAAGTCCAGGGCTTGCGCTTGCATTTGCGTTCCCGCTGGGTCACAGAGACCAAGGAAGGCGGCGTCATGGGGAATCGTCCGGCGCAGACTTGCGGAGACGGACCTCAGCAGGTCTTTCAAATCCAGCCGCGAGATGACCGCATTGTTGACTTCGAGCAGTAGTTGGGAGCGGTCGCGCTCCTGCCTCGCTTCGCGTTCCGCGCCGCGAGCTTTCTCGAAATTGAGGGCATTTTCTACCGCGATAGCGATCTGGCTGGAGCACTGCTCCAAGAGGTTGGCATGGTCCTGGGTGAATGCCGATTCTTTCTGGCTCACCACGCTCAGGGCGCCCAATGCGCGACCATGAGCCATAAGCGGAACCGCGCACCCGGATTTCACACCGTTTTCCGCCGCATTGCGGACCCAAGCACTGTGAAAGCGCTTAAGATCGATGCGCGGAACCACCAGCACTGCCTGTCCTGAAGCGATGGCCTCTCCCTCAGGCGTGCCGTCGGACAAAATCGAAACGCCTTCCTCGAAGGGAGCCTGGTCAAGAATGCGCAAATCCAGAGCATGAACCCGGAGCCGCCCGTCCTCAGGGTCCAATAGAGTGAAGAACGCCCCATCATGGGGGATGATTCGACGCAGGCTGGCAGAGATGGATCTGATTAATTCTCGTAAATCAAGGTGCGAGACAACGGCATTGTTGATTTCGAGGAGAAGTTTTGTTCGGTCTCGTTCGCGGGCCACCGCAGACTCGGCACTGCGCAATCGCTCGAAGTTCTGCGCATTGTCGACAGCGATCGCGACCTGGGCGCCGATCTGCGTGAGAAGTTCGGCGTCGTCCTCGGTGAAGGCGGATTCCCGCAGACTAGCCACGACCATGCTGCCCACAATCTTGTCGTGGCAAAGAAGGGGCACGGCGCACCCGGACCGTATGCCTCGGGCATACGCCAGTTTCATGATGTCGGCCGGGAACTCATTGAAATCAGGGCGGTGGCGCAGCACCGGTTTGCGCGTAGCGAACGCCAGACTCGCCGGAGTCCCTACAAGGGGGATCAACTGCCCCTTTTCCAGAAAGGCTTGATCCTGCGGGAAGTCGAGTGCATGAAGGCGTAACTCGTGACGGTCCTTGTCGTAGAGGGCTAAACCGGCAAAATCGTGCCTGATCTCACGGCGCAGACAACTCGAGATAGCCTTCAGGACCTGTACTAGATCAAGGTGGGAGACGATCGCATTGTTAATTTCGAGCAGAACGCGGGCCCGGTCCGAGGATGGCCGGGCGCCCGAGGGTTGGCCACTATCGACATTGGCTGAGTGGTCCATACACGCCCCGAAATGCTGTTCAGGGAGTTTACCTCAGTCAACTTTCGAAGTGGAGATTTCTTGGTTAATTACGACAGCAGTAGTAATTCTTTGCCTTAGTGAGTTTTTTCCGAATCGACTGCTGACTTCTCAAGATGCTTTTCGTCCCGAACTCTCCAGCTCCCTTGAGACAGGCGTGTCTTGCTCCTCGTCCTTCCAGTTGATATTTGCTTGCTCAATCCGGTCGGGAATTGGATTGCTTCGAACCCTGGCGAAATAATCCCAGGCCCATTCGATAAGGGCCTCGACCCTTGCCCGGGCAACAGTCAGCAGTGCGAGATGCACGCCGAGCCATGCAGCAAAGGCTACTACCCCATGAACTTCGCGACGGCGCACGCCCACCTCGGCCACCGCCGAGTTCCGCCCGATCATCGCCATAATCCCCTTATCGAGGTATCGAAAGGGCTTTCTAGACTGGCCTGCCATGTCCAAGACGATATTCCGGGCGCACCATCGGCCGCACTGTTCTGCAACGGAGGCAAGCTGTGGCAGTGGCGTACCACTACTTCTCTTACCGAAGTGCCTAGGCGCAACTCTACGCCACGCCGCGCGAGCGCTTCGGCAGCGTAAGACCGAGAGCTCTCCGAGAAGCCTTCAGCACTGCATGGCTTTGATCGACCAGGATAATTTGTGCTTGATCGGCCGAAAGGTTCTTGAATCTACTCTCCTTCCGCAGCACTCGGGCCGCATCACCGAAGGCGCCCGCCATTTCAGATCCGGTCGGGCCCGCCCCCACTCAGACAAGAACGGCTATCCACTTTATTCCCTTCGTGGCGCCGAGGTACTGCGATCGCGGATTATTGCGGTCCTCGAAGCTGCCGATCGCGATCCTTCACGGGTCGACCAAGGTGCGCTCAACGGCCATAGGCACACTTCCCATCCCTCCCAGGAGGTAGGCCCCTTTCGTCGCCCTCAATGATTGCTGACCCGTTGATCTGCTACTAAGACGTGGGTGTTCAGTTGCTCCGTCAATTCCGTGGCGATCTTGGATGCCGTCTTCTTGACCATCGTTTCCGGGGCATTCTTCGTCATCGCAAACTTCGCTACGAAACTCGCCGCGCTCGCGTACGGATTCAACGCGATCACCGCTCCGGGCCTCTTGCCACCGCTCTTCTTCGCCAGCGTGTCGTACAGCGGTTGCCCGGCGTGGGATGCGTCTGCGATCGTCACGTAGAGCTCCATCTTTGCGGTACCGGAGCCAAAGCCGAGCAGCGCGCGCCGCATCTGGTTTCCTTCGTCCAATTCCGTGAAGACGCCGCTGACTATGAGACCCTCCGTAGGCCGCGTATCAGCCTGCAAGAGGCGACAGGCTCTAAAACCGGCTCTCGACAATTCTGAGACTAGGCTTTCAGACATCAACCGGATCAATTTGCTGGCTTCCGTTGCAGGATCTTGTCTTCTCCTCCTTAAGCTCGGAAAACTCTTGGGCGGAGGCGGGAGAAGATACCCTTTGCCGGTAACTCCGCCTTTGTCTTGTTTGAAGTTGTTGGGGTCCAAGTCAAAATCGCTCACGTAGATGACCTTGTTTTTGTCCGCACGGGAAAGGGCCAGCGGCTTCGTCGTTGTCGGCTGGGTATCGCTTCCCTGCGCCACGCAAAATGAAACAAGGACCAGGGCAGCCAAGCTCGTGTGAGAACAGCTTCCTATAGGACCAATCCACGTTGGCCAGTTGCGGAAACGAATTCGATGAGTGCGTAGTGTTTTCATGATCCATTCTCCAGATTTTCTAGTCTCCCACTTGGGTTGGGATCACGCTCAGGTGGCTGGCAGAATCTGACAGCTACCGGACTTTGCAGGTTCCGACCAGCCTCAACCTCCCTGAGCAGCCCACACCGCGTAAGGCATCCGCCCAGCCAAACTTGGGATGGTAGAAACAAAATTAAGGAAGTCGCTGATTTTTGAGGACTTCTTGCAAGTTAGCGCAAGCAGGTTGGTGACACGATTGCCATGTATTTGCGTGCCCAACGATTCGGCACAGTGCCGAATTGGGTACGAGTTTCGGCAGGCGCTGCTCTCAACCTTTCGGCGGGTCAAGAGCCTCCAATAAATTAGGCATTGTCGAAGGGCTGCTGTAGGACCACTCCGTTGGCGATGCGGTGAAACTCTATCTGCACGATGAGTTTTTCCTTGCTGCCGGGACGGCGCACAATCAACGTCGCCACCGGCTGAAACCACTGCTTCCACTCTCACCACGCTCCCCATGTAGAGGCGGTTCAGCGGCTCAGGATATTCAGGCTCGACTCGGGTGATAACGTTTGTCTCAACGGCACTCTGATCGTTTGTCGGCGCGGGCCAGACTGGGCTAGTTGCTGCCTAGGGATTGCTGGACGGGTTGGCTTCGGTGGGGCTGCGTCTCGCTGATTTCCCGGATGGGTGAGGTGACGATCGGCGTGCGGTATGCCGGATGGTGAAATTCGAGCCGCATCCCGCGGCCCACAAAGCGAACTTTTAGCATGGTGCCGCCCCAGGTGGACCCCGCGATGGCCACTGCAACCGGCCGCGGGCAAAACTCCGGATGTCCCCAGATCAAGGCCTGGTTATCCCCGAGAAAGACAGCCGTATAACAGTGATGTTGGGTATGGATCTGCAGGATCGTACGCGGTGGCAGCTGGCTGAGGAACACTCCGCCTTCTATCTCGGACTGCACAATATTGTGGTTGACGTCATCGCCCAGGTTCGCGTGGGGCTGGAACATCTCGACTTGCAGATCCTGATCCACGGGGTCTTCCCAAACCAATTGACGTCTGCATTATTCACCGGTAAGCCCGGGAAGGGAAGCAATTTTCAGACGAGGCCACCGGCTGGAATGACATGGTCGGCACTGTTCCGCCTACGGGTCAGGGCCGACCTTTCGTTTCTTAGCTTTCTCGCATTACTGTGGACGCCGCCAGAATTCCTGCCGCCAATTCCAACTCGTGAAGGTCTTCCCGGCTGAAATCCGCTCCGGCAAAGGTCGCCTCAGAGCCTTTCCGTGAAATCTGGATCACACCCAGCACCCTGGCATTTTCGTCGATGACCGGGGCCGACATCAGTTTCTGGATCGGCAGCGGTTCGCTGGTATCGATCCCTTCGGAAGTGCCCAACTTGACCGTTTCAAAGACGCTGGCGTGCTTTACGCGGGCGAAATTATTGAAGATTTCCGGTTTCTTGCTGATTGCCGTGTGCGCCGCAATGGAAGAGCTGGAAATAGGAATCGAACCCGCGCTGCGCAACTCATCCGGATAGATAAAGTTCAGCAGCCCGCGGTTCAGGCGCAGGATCGCCACCTCTGTTTGCTGCACCTGGAACATCTTGGCCAGAACACCGCACACCTGGCGTGGCGAGACATCCTGATCGACCAGATCCTCGAGCGGGGACAAATCCGGCAGCATTCCCGGATTCTTAGGGGTACTGAGAAATTGGGAGCTCATGTCCGTCTTGCCTCGCATTTCTGAAAGCACCGGGAGATATCTCGCACCTAAAGAGCCAGACGGATGGCACAACCGTGCTATAGGAAGATTTCCACTAACTCCAATGTTTTCAATGCGTGCGCAACGCCAACAGAGCTGGTGCGCCGTACCAAGCACGCCGGCATCTGCCAAAGCGCAACAATCTTGACAGTTTTTGTCGATTTGAGTGTTTTGCCCTGAAACGGCGATTGGACGGATTAATGAACTAGGAATCTAAGCTCGCCCTTGGATCTTGGGGGCCCTTCCCGTGTACCGGCAATCGTCGCCTTCATAAGGATGGCGGCCATAACCAAAACGATAGAAACCGCGTTCGCAACAATGATGGCTGCCGCGTGCAGAATGAGTCCGTAAGTCAGCCACAACACCAGTCCCAGCAGGTAGACACAAAGCATGGCGTAGGAAAGATCGCGGCCTCCCTGCTTTCGAATCTTGGTCAACGGAGAACGAAAGAAAGAGTGGTGCAGAGGGCGGCGGCGAAACCGATGCTTTCAACGAAACTCACTTACATCTTTAATTCCTCAGGTTGCGTACAGTCGATGTTCGATTCGCAGGGTCTTCTTCTCTGATCTTCTCATGAGCGAGTCCGATTCGATGATCCTGTCTGCCTGGAACTTTTGCGCGTTTGGCACATCTCTACACTGGCCTGAGAATTCGGGCGCGGAGCCCTGCTCAATGAAAACGATTGGTCTTGCCTTGCTCGCGATTCTCGCACTTACGTCGGTGGCATCAGCTGGAGAAGATTTGCCGTCCAATACTGCTCCATCGACTCCCGTGCTGGTCGAACTTTTTACTTCGGAAGGCTGCTCCAGTTGTCCCCCGGCGGACAAATTTCTGCAGCAACTGGATGCCCAGCCTTTTCCGGGAGTGCAGGTTATTGTGCTCAGCGAGCATGTCGACTACTGGAATCACATCGGTTGGACGGATCCGTACTCATCCTCTGCGTACAGTGAGCGCCAAAGCGCGTACGCCAATCAACTCCGGCTCGACAGCGTCTATACGCCGCAAATGATCGTCGACGGCACGGATGAATTTGTAGGAAACAGCTCAGGGGAAGCCCGCAAATCCATTGATCGGGCGGCGGCTGTGCAGATGGTTTCGGTCCGAATCGCCGGAGTGACATTGGCAAACGGTCGGGTGCGCGCCCACGTGGAAACGGGGCCATTCGCAAACCATGAGCGCAAAGCGGATGTTTATTTTCTGGTGGCTCTCAATCACGCCGAGTCCCAGGTTGCGCGCGGAGAAAACGCCGGACGCCGCCTGACCCATGTTGCTGTCGTGCGCAACCTCGTCAAGGTTGGCAGTGTCGAGCCGGGCAAGTTGTTCTCACAGGATGTTTCCCTCAAACTTCCAGACGCCGCGGAATCGTCAATGCTGCGCGTAGTTGCATTTGTCCAGGAGCACGGTCCGGGCCGGGTTCTCGGTGCAGCTGTTGACAAATTGGCGAAGTAACCTTAAGTCACTCAATTCCACAGAAGTCTTCGCACGTGGATTTGCACAGCTCGGCACCTCTTGCTAGAGTGGCCCGCCCAAGGCTTTCGGCCTTATCGCGGAGGAACCGTGCGCATTGATTTGTTCCAGATGGAACGTACCCAGTGCCTGTTCGAGAATGCCGTGGAATTCAATCTGTCCGAGAGCGGAGTCCTTCCGCTGCGGGTAGAAGAGTTGCTCGACGGTGAGTTCAACTCCGCAACATTTCTTTCGGTAGGACTGAAATACCCTGAGTCGGATGGATCGCCAGAACTACGGGAGGGCATCGCCGCATGGTACGGGCAAGGCGCGACCGCCGAGCATGTGCTCGTCACCAACGGCGGCTCGGAGGCCAACTTCACCGCACTGTGGGGTTTGCTGCAGAAAGACGAACAGGCTGCCCTGATGATGCCAACTTACCTGCAAGCTAGGGGACTGGCGCGAGCCTTCGCTCACAGGACGAAAGCCTTCTATCTGAAGGAGCGGCGTGCGGACGGCAAACTACGGTGGGCTTTGGATGTGGAGTCGCTGCATAAAGCGGTGACTGCGAAAACACGCCTGATCGTCGTGACCAATCCTAACAATCCGACTGGGTCGGTTCTGAATGAAAGCGAGATGCAGGAAGTTCTGCGTGTGGCACGCAGGTCGCGCGCCTGGCTGCTAGTCGACGAAATCTATCGGGGTGCGGAGGTTGAGGGGTCGCTCTCTCCCACTTTCTGGGGACGCTATGACAAGGTGCTGATCACGTCCGGCCTATCAAAAGCCTTCGGCATGCCCGGCCTGCGGATAGGATGGATCGTTGGTCCGCCGAAGACGATTGCGCAACTGTGTCGCTATCGGGACTACACCACGCTCACGCCCACAATTCTGTCGGATCGGCTGGCGCGGGTTGCCATGGAACCCACACGTCGGGAGAAGATCCTCGAGCGCACACGCTCCATTCTTCGAGGCAACCTGCCGAAACTCGAGGCTTGGATTCGATCGCAGGAGGACGTGCTCACCTACATTCCGCCGGTCGTAGGGGCGATCACGTTTTTGAAATACAAGCTGCCGATTTCCTCTGCTACGCTCTTCGATCGCTTGATCAAAGAACGGTCTGTGCTGATCACGCCGGGCGCGCACTTTGGCGCAGGCCAATATATTCGCGTCGGATTCGGCTACGACGTGGACTACACTCTCCGCGGCTTGTCACGAGTGGAACTCACGTTTGCGGAGTTAAGGAAAAAAGGGACGCGCCCGGGAATAACTCGCTTGCAGAACTCCCGCCGCGGTGCCGCCTAGCTTCCAAAAGCACTAACCACAAAGGACACAAAGGGACACGAAGAAATTCTCAAATATTCTTCTCCTTCGTGCCCTTTGTGGTTGATTGCTTTTGCCGGGAGAGTATCAAATGTCGATCTTCTGTCTGCCTGCGCCGGGAATGCCCGTTCCATCGCCCAACGCATGCGGCTGAGGCGCAGCTCGCGAATCTCCGCTTCGAGCAATCTCCGGCTAACGCCCAGCCGATCACCTGGCTCGAACCTCCTTCTTCCCGCGCTCGCGCCATCCCTCAATAATCATGTACAGCACCGGAATGAAGAAAAGGTTCAGGATGGTCGACATAATCATCCCGCCGAAGACCGTGGTGCCCACGGAGTGCCGGCCCTTTTCTCCGGCGCCGCTTGCCACCACCAGCGGCACAACCCCCAGAATGAAGGCCAGAGATGTCATCAGGATCGGCCGCAGCCGGATGCGCGCTGCTTCGACCGCAGCGTCGATCAGCGGCATGCCGCGTTCGCGTAATTGTTCGGCGAACTCCACGATCAGAATTGCGTTCTTGCTCGCCAGGCCGACCAGCATGACGAGTCCGATCTGGCAGAACACATCGTTCTCCAACCCGCGTCCCCACACCGCCACGAGTGCTCCCAACAGCGCCATCGGGACCGCAAGCAAAACGATGAATGGCAGCACGAAGCTCTCGTACTGAGCCGATAGAGTGAGGTACACCACCAGCGTGCCCAGTCCGAAGAGAACGAACGCGGTTCCGCCCGATTCCAGTTCTTCCAGCGACAAGCCGGTCCACTGGTAGGTGTAGCCCTGAGGCAATACTTTGGCGCTCCTTTCCTCCATCGCGCTGATCGCCTGCCCCGAACTGATTCCGGGCGCGGCTGATCCGTCGATTTCTACCGAGCGGAACAGGTTGTAGTGGCTGATCACCTGCGGAGTGGTGGTCTGGCCGATGGCGACCAGATTGTCCAGAGGGATCATCGCACCGCTCTCGGAGCGTACGTAGAACTGCTTGATGTCCTTGGATTCCGAACGAAATTGCTGGTCGGCCTGCACGTACACACGGTAGGAACGGTTATTGAAATCGAAGTCGTTCACGTAAGCCGAGCCCATGTAGACGCTCATCGTGTCAGTGATTTGCGATAGGGGAACATGAAGACTCTTGGCCTTCTCGCGGTCAATCGTGACCAGGAACTGCGGGTCGGCGGCACTGTAGGTGGTAAAAAGTCCAGCCAGATCCTTCTGCGGCCGCTGCCCCGCTTGACGAATCAGATCCTGCGTCACGTGATCGAGGTCCTGCAAGGTGTGGCCACCTTGATCCTGCACTTCAAATTGAAATCCTCCGAACTGCCCGAGTCCTTGCACGGCAGCTGGCAGGAAGGGAATCACGATGGCGCCGGATATCCCAAACAGCTGGCCGCGAATGCGGTTCACAATCGCATCGGCGGTGTGCGCATTGCCCTTTCGCTTGGAATACGGCTTCAAGGGCACAAACGTGAGTCCCCGATTGGGTGCGCTCCCGCCAAAGCTGAAGCCTGAAACCACGAAGGTTCCTTCCGCCTCAGGCACGTTCTTGAGGACGTTGGTGATCTGCTCACCAATCTTCTTGGTGTAGCTCAACGACGCGCCTGAGGGGGCCTGCACCGCGATGATGAAGTATCCCTGATCCTCGTTGGGCACGAAGCCTTTGGGTACGCGCTGGAAAACGAAGTAGGTCAGCCCCAACCCCGCGAAGAAGAGAATCACGGCTACCCGGCGATACTCAAGAAAAGTGTGCAGGGACCGGCGATAGAGCTCGGTTGTCTTGGAGATGGTGCGATCCACCGCGCGAAAAAAGAAGTTCTTTTCACCGTGCGTTCTTCCCAGCAGGATGGCGGAGAGCGAAGGAGTCAGGGTAAGTGCGTTGAAAGCCGAGATCGAAATCGAGAACGCAATGGTCAGCGCAAACTGCCGGAACAAGATGCCCGTCGTGCCTGGGAAGAAGGCGACCGGAACAAACACTGCCACCAGTACTAACGACGTCGCGATCACCGCGCCGGCTACTTCGCCCATCGCGACCGACGACGCCTTATGAGTATCGTGCTCCCCCTCCTGAATATGACGTTCGATGTTCTCGATGACCACGATCGCGTCGTCGACGACCAACCCCGTTGCCAGCGTGATCCCGAACAATGTCAGGGTGTTGACCGAGAAGCCGAGCAGTTTAACGAACGCGAATGTTCCGACCAGCGAGACCGGAATCGTGACCGCAGGAATAATCGTCGTCCGCCAGTTCTGCAGGAAGATGAAGATCACCAGCACGACGAGTCCAATCGCCTCCAACAGCGTGGTGAGCACGTCGCGGATCGATTCCCCTACGGCGTCCGTGGTGTCGAAGGCCAATTGGTACTTCATCCCCGGCGGGAAACGTTTGGAAAGTCGATCCAGTTCGGCGATCGCCAGTCGGTCCACTTCCAGGGCGTTGGCGTTGGAAAGCTGAGTGATGCCCATGCCGACCGAATCTTTCCCGTTAAACTGCAGGTCTGAACCGTAGTTCTCTGCACCCAACTCGGCGCGCCCGACATCTTTGACGCGCACCAGGGTGCCGTCGTTATTGGTCTTCAGGATGATGTTGTCAAACTGTGATGCCTCCGAGAGACGTCCAATCGCACGAACGCTGATCTGGTATTCCTGGCTCGGCTTGGCGGGGGGTTGGCCGACCTGGCCAGCTGCCACCTCGACGTTCTGCTCCTGCAAGGCACTGACAACGTCACCCGCCGTGAGTCCGCGACTGGCCATGCGCACCGGGTCAAGCCACAGGCGCATGGAATATTTACGCTCGCCGAAGATGATGACGTCCGCCACGCCGGGCACGCGCTTCAGCGAGTCTTTTACGTAGACGTCGAGATAGTTGCTGATGAACAGCGGATCGTAGCGGCCGTCGGGAGAGAAGACGGCCGCGCCGAAGACGAAGTTAGTGGAAGCCTTGAGAATCGTGATGCCGGTAGCCTTCACGGCATTCGGCAAGCGGCCTTGAGCGGTGTTGACACGATTCTGAATATCAACGGCGGCCAGATCCGGGTCGCGATTCAACTCGAAGGTGGCCACAATGTTGCTGGAGCCGTCGTTTCCGCTCGACGAAGAGATGTACTTCATTCCCTCTGCGCCGTTGATCTGCTGCTCGAGCGGGGTGGTCACCGCTGACTCCACCGTCTGGGCGCTGGCCCCCACGTAGAAACTGGTCACCGAAACTTGAGGCGGAGCGAGCGTGGGGAACTGTGCGATCGGAAGAGAGGGAATGACGACCGCCCCTGCTAGAATGATCAGCAGCGCGCACACCGTCGAGAACACCGGTCGCCGGATAAAGAAATCAACGAACATGCGATGAGTCCTCTATTTCGCGACCAAACCAGAACTCATGAGATGAATCGTGGTATCCGGCTGCTTTGGTCGAACAACTGATGGCACGCCACGGTTTCGGGATCATGGGTCGATCAGAGGCCGAATGACTTTGGCCACCATTGAAAAGGTTAGGTACTGCGCGACCGGTTTCCAGCGCCTAAAGGCGCACTGATCGTGCATCGATTTCGGCCTGCCTGAAGGCGCGCCCTGATACGAACAGAATCTTCGAGCAACCTCCAAATCTTGGACCCATTTGAAACCTGCAACCCTGCACCTTGAAACCCTGTCCTTGAAACCTGGAAACTCGGCCTGAAACCAGGAGTCTTACCCCTGCGGAATCACGGGCGCGCCGTCAATCAAGAACTGAGTTCCCGAAACAATCACCTTGTCCCCTGGCTTGACCCCATCGAGCACCACGTAATTGTTGTCGATCATCTGCCCAACCTTGAGCGGCTTCTGATGCGCGACGTAGGAGCCGGATTTCGTATCGCGTTCCGCCACGAACGCGAAGTATTGACCACCAATACGGGAGACAGCCAACACCGGCACTACCGGACTCTGCTGCGTTCCCCAGATGACCCGCGCGCGTATGAATTGCAGCTGGCGCAGCTTGTCTTGACTGTTCTCGATTCGTGCCTTGGCCAAGACGGTCTGAGTCGTATTGTCGACCTGCGGGGAGATGAAACTGATGCGGCTGTCGGCGATCACGTTTCCCGAACTGTCCAGCACCTGCACCGGCATGTTCATCTTTAGTTGCGAGGCGCGCTCGATGGGAACGTAGACGTACACCTCAAGGGAGCCCGGCTTGTCGACGGTGGTCAGGATGGTGGCAGTCGTTACGCGGTCGCCGACGTGCACGGGGATGTCGCCCACAATCCCGTTCGAGGGAGCGGTTACGGTGTAATAGTGCAGCTGAACCTGTTGTTCCCGGACGCTCGCGTCGAGCGCCTCAACCTGAGCACGGGCAGTGTCAAGCGCGGATTTCGTCTGGTCCAAATCCTGTTTGCTGACGACTCCGGCGGCGTACAGCCTACTGGTGCGGTCGTACTGCTGTTGCGCGTACTGCAGGTTCGCTTGCGCGGCGGCACGCGTATCTTCCTGGCTCTTCACGGTGGCTTGCTGCTTCAGGGGATCGATTTGCACGAGCGGAGTTCCGGCCGACACCTGGTCCCCGGAATGCCGGAAGATTTGCACGATCTGACCCTCGACCTGCGGCATGATGACCGCCGAGTCGCGTGATTTCAGGGTTGCCACATAGTCGGACGTGTCGCTGACCGGAACAGCGCGGGCTTCCTGCACCTTCACCGGCATGGCTCCGCCGCCTTGTGGGGCATCTTTCTGATTCTTGCCGCAGCTGACGGCAAGCAGAACCAGCGACCGCCAAGCGATTGCCTTGAGCCAGCGGGGCTGGTGCTTACGACCCTTCAACACGGAAGGCGGGCTACTCATTCCGAAGTACCGTAACAGATTCAGGATGGACCCAGCGACTAACCGGAAGACATAGTGAGCAGACAAACCTAAGTCTGAGCGTAATCATAGATTCAGGGAGCGAGGTTCTGCACAGGAAAATGATCGCTACAAAGGGCCCCGCTTCCCAACATGGACCGACGGTTGCGGCGTCGATCTGCTGACGGCGGCGTCTGCTACATTGGTCAGACCATGAAGCCCCTGCGCAGCTTCGCCAGCGACAACAATGCCGGGATTCACCCGGAGATCATCAAGGCCATTGCGCTCGCCAATGAAGGACACGTGGTGGGCTACGGAGCTGACCGGTACACCCAAACCACGGCGCGGAAATTCCGCGAGCATTTTGGGACAGACACCGAAGTTTTCGTCGTGTTCAATGGCACGGGCGCCAACGTGCTGAGCCTGCAGGCGCTCACTCGTTCCTATCACGCCGTGCTCTGTGCCGCCTCTGCGCATATTTATACCGACGAATGCGGCGCCCCAGAAAAATTTACGGGCTGCAAACTGATCCCGATCCAGACTCGGGACGGAAAGCTCACAGTCGATATGGTGCAACACGCCTATCACGGTATCGGCGACGAGCACCACGTGCAACCCAAAGTCATATCGATCACCCAGTGCACCGAGATGGGGACGGTATACCGGCCAGAAGAAATTCAGGCGCTTGCGGACTTCGCCCACAAACGGAACATGTACCTGCACCTCGATGGCGCCCGTATTGCCAACGCCGCCGCCAGCCTCGGTCAGACTCTTCGGCAGGCTACCCGCGACCTGGGCGTCGATGTGCTCTCGTTCGGAGGCACGAAGAACGGTGCCATGGGCGGTGAAGCGGTGGTCTTCTTTCCATCGAAGTTGGGCGCAGATTTCCTGTTCCTGCGCAAACAGGCCATGCAGCTTGCTTCCAAGATGCGTTTCATTTCGGCGCAGTTGGGAGCCCTGCTCACCAACGACTTGTGGCTCGCCAATGCACAACGCTCCAATCGCATGGCAAAGCTGCTCGAGAAAGAACTCAGTACGATCCCGCGCCTGAAAATCGTCTACAAGGTGGAAGCCAATGGCGTGTTCGCCCAGATCCCGCGCGAAGCAATCGCCAAGCTGCAGGAGCGCTACTTCTTTTATGTCTGGAATGAAGAGGAATCGGTGGTGCGTTGGATGTGCTCGTTCGACACTACCGAAGACGACGTAAAGGAGTTCGCGAAGTTCGTGGCCCAGACCTTGTCGACTACTGCATGACTGCTTGCTTTTTGAGAAGTCTTTTACTACATTGACGCCACCGCACCCAAGAGCAGTTCCCATCATTCAGGAGTAGTCATGAGTCAGAAGTGGTCCGCCGTCTTTGGCTTGGTTGCCGCCAGTGTATTGCTTGTGAACCTTTCCAGCTGCGGTCGCGATACGCAGTTGACCGGCATTGCGATCCAGCCACCGATAGAGACTTTTGGGGCAACCAACATACCGGTGTCGCAGGATGCAGGATTGAGCGTCCAGCTTCGAGCCCTGGGCTCCTATATTAAGCCGCCGGTCACGAAGGATCTAACGAACCAGGTGACGTGGACTTCGAACGATACCCAAATGGTGACGGTAAGTCCGACGGGCCTGCTGACGGCCACGGGCCTTGCGTGTGGCAATTCTCTGGTTTCGGCGACGATCACGACGAATCGGGACATGACCGGAGCAATCGTAACGGGCTATATGACGGCGAACGTCCTGTGCTTTAACGCCGCGGGTCCAGTTCTCACGGTGACCTTCGCAGGCAATGGCGCAGGCACAGTAAGCAGCACGCCGGCTGGCCTCGGTTGTTCGACGACTTGCAGCGCCAGTTTTCCCAGCGGAACCGCCATCACCCTGACCGCTACGCCGAATGGGTCGACGTTCGGGGGTTGGAACGGTTGTGATGCCATGTCGGGAAACACCTGTACCATTAGCAGCTTGACTGCCAATCGGACAGTTACCGCGACATTCAACTAGGTCCGTCGCTCTGCTATCTTCAGCGGCGGAACACTCGACCTGAACGATCTCTGAAGCAACGCCTTACTCGGGATTTAGCAACTTTCCCAGCGTCGGTTTGTGCTTTTCCTGCTTTCGCTTCTTGCGGTCCGGAACGATCTGGGTCGGGGGAGGCGTACCGATACGTTCCCGCGCCATTTCCTTCACGGCGGTCACTGCCCGAAATCGTCTGATCTTCTTTTTCCGAGCCATCTCTCGTCCCATTTCAGTCTAACGCTGAAACCCTTGCAGGAGCCCGCGTTCCTCGGTCCACCGCGAAAATGTGTAATAATTTCAACTGCTGGTCAGGTCAGCGCCGATGCCCGACAACCAGCGACGGACAACGGTCCTATGGACGAACGCGAATTTTTCGACGAGCGGCCCGACAAGAAGCCGGCCAATCTGAATTGTCCGCACTGCCACCAGTCGGCAGAGTACGAGATCAGTTGGCTGGTCCGCACCAAGAAACGAGGCCTCCCGCCCCGCGCCGATGAGCGCGACCGCGCCCGCTTCGCCAAGGCACGCTCCTACATGCTCCGCAAAGACGACGTGTTGATGTGCAAGAACATGCGTTGCCGGAAACGTTTCGAGATTTCGGGCGTGCAATCCGTGGCCTTCCTCGATTGAACCGTTTCGGGCGCTGCTTCTTCGTGTGCCAAATTCGGAACCGCAAAGGAAGTCCGATCTTCCCTTAAGATTCTCACCATACTCCGGGTCATTTATACTTACCCGTTTGCCTCCCATGACCGAAACTTTCCGGGTAGCGGCTGGTTCAGACCGGGCTGCGGTTTTGGCCATGTCGGGTGGCAGGAGTCATTCATGAAGATCCTGGTTTGCATGAAGCAGGTTCCACAGAAAGATGCTCCGCTCAAGCTGAACGAGGCGGGCACCTGGATCCGCGAGGACCTGTCGTACGAAGTAAACGAGCCGGACGCCTACGCCCTGGAAGAAGCTTTGCGGCAGAAGGAAAAGCATGGCGGCGAGGTGGTGGTGATTACCTCGGGACCGGCGCGATCCAGCCAGGTGCTGCGCGAGGCGTTGGCCAAGGGGGCCGACCGCGCGATCCATCTCGAAGACAACGCCTTCGTCGGTCTGGACGCCTTTAACACCGCGCGCGCCTTCGCCGCCGCCATTAAAGATGAACACTTCGATCTGATTTTTACCGGGCTGCAATCGGATGATTACGGCTATGCGCAGACCGGCGTCATCCTGGCCGAGTTGCTGGGCTGGCCGCACGCCACCATCATCATGCAGATTGAAAAACAGGATACTGGCATCCGCGTGAAGCGCGAGTTGGAAGCCGGCTACTTCCAGTTCGTCGACATGCCCTTGCCGGCGGTGCTGACGATTCAGTCCGGCATCAACAAGCTGCGCTACGCCACGCTGATCGGCATCAAGCAGGCGAAAAACAAACCACTGCGAAAAGTAACGCTGGCGGAAGTGCAGTCGGGGCTGGGCGAGAACCTGCAGAAGATCGAGCGGCTTTACATTCCGCAGAAAACGAAAAAGACGGAGACGATTGAAGGCGCTCCCGGGGAAATCGCGAAGAAACTGACCGAAAAATTACGGAACGAAGTTCGCGTTTTATAGCGTGGGGCGTGGGCACGTTTGCCCGCGAAGGCCGCGGGTGCCAGTGTGCGGTGAATCACTGCATCCGCCGGGCATCGAGTCCATACTGTTTCCGCAGGTGCGCAAGCGCCGTGGAGGTCGTTATGGCAATCGCTCTGGACGATCGGGAGCAGTCGAAAAAGGAAACCGGAACCAGTCTGATGTTTATCGGCCTGGCACTCTGGGTGGCCGACGCGCTGGTGGTCTTTTTTCTGCCTGCCAGTGTGAAACTGGCCAGCCAGCGGATGTTCGTAACTGTCATTCTTGCGCTCGCAGCAGCGGGCATCGGGTTGATGGCGGGCGGCTACCTGATGCGTGGCCAACCCGAAGAATAGCTGGTCCACCTTCTGTCGAACTTTGCCGATCGCGGAACTGAGAACTGTCTTCCTATGTCCATACTAGTCGTTGTCGAACAGCGTGAAGGCAAACTAAACCGAGTCTCCTTAGAGACGCTAACCGCCGGACAAGCCATTGCCGCTGAAACCGGCTGGCCCCTGGAAGCCGCTGTGGTGGGGCGCAGCGTCACCGCGATCGCAAGCGAGATCGCCGGGAAGAAATTGGCAAAGGTCTACGCGGTCGAGAATGCAAAGCTCGAGCCTTACACGCCCGACGGTTTCGCGGCAGCGCTGAAGCAGTTCATCGCAAGCAAACAGCCCAAACTTGTGCTCATGCCGCACACCTACCAGGTGCGTGACTTCGTCCCCAAACTTGCTACGTCCTTGGGACGAAGCGTGATCAGCGACGCGGTCGGCTTCAAGAAAGAAGGCGACAAGTTGCTGTTTACGCGCCAGATGTTTCAGGGCAAGTTCGCCGCAGACGTCAGCTTCGCCGGGGAAGCTCCCTGGTTCGTTACCTTTCAGAACGGAGCCTTCCGCGGCGACAAGGTGGAAGCAGGTTCGAGCGCCGCTCCGGTTGAAACTGTGTCGGTCGAAATTGCCGACGGCGTGGTCCGCAACAAACCGCAAGACGTGTTCAAGGAAGCCAAACAGGCGGTCGACTTGACCCAAGCCGAAATCATCGTCGCGGTCGGCCGCGGCATCAAGGAACAAAAGAACATCGAGATCGCCAAGCAACTCGCGGAGGCGCTGGGTGGTGAACTCGCCGCGTCACGTCCCATTTGCGACTCGGGCTGGTTACCCATGGACCGCCAGATCGGTTCCTCCGGCCAGACGGTTGCACCCAAGCTCTATCTCGCGCTTGGAATCAGTGGCGCGATTCAGCATATCGTCGGCATGAAGGGCGCGCGCACGATTGTGGCAGTGAACAAGGATTCCGAAGCGCCGATCTTCGAAATCGCGGATTATGCGGTGGTGGGGAATTTGTTCGAGGTAGTTCCGCCATTGATCGAAGAAATTAAGAAAGCAAAAGCTAGCGCATGAGAATCAGGTTTGCCAAGCGAATCTGCATTCATTCACGTGAATCTGGGTTCAAGATTAGTGCTTAAATGCTCATTTTTCGCAAACCTCTCGAAAACATCTCCCACCCCCAGATGGAGGCCGACGTTGTCATCGTCGGCGGCGGTCCCGCAGGGATGGCTTGCGCCTTGCGCCTCTCCCAACTCATCGACGAGCACAATGCCAAGAGTCCTGACGCGCAGCTTAGCAAAGAGAACATTTACGTCCTCGAAAAGGCTCGTGAGATTGGCCAGCACTGTCTCTCGGGCGCGCTGCTCGACCCGCGCTCCATGCACGAATTGCTGCCTGGCTTCGAGAAGGAAGCACCACTGGACGCGCAGTGCAACAAAGAGGCCGTCTATTTCCTGACCGCCAAGGGCAAGTTCAAGCTGCCTATTACCCCGCCCCCCTTGCGCGATCATGGCAACTACGTCATCTCGCTGAACAAGTTTGTGAAGTGGCTGGGCGGGAAGGTGGAGGAAACTGGCATCACGGTCTTCACTGGCTTTGCCGGATCGGAGCTGTTGTTCGACGGCGACCGCGTAGCCGGAGTTCGTACCGACGACAAAGGCGTCGACAAGCAGAACCAGCCGAAGTCGAATTTCGAGCCTGGCTATGACCTCAAAGCCAAGGTCACGATCCTTGCGGAAGGCCCGCGCGGGTCGCTCACCAAGCAACTCATCGCAAAATTCAATCTTGCGAAAGACACGAATTCGCAGACCTACGGCGTGGGCGTGAAAGAACTCTGGGAAGTGCCTTCAGGCCGCATCGCCCCGGGCGAGGTGATCTATACCATGGGCTGGCCGCTGACCACGAAGGAATACGGCGGCGCCTGGATCTACGGCTCGAGAGATAACCTAGTCTCGCTCGGTTTCGTGACCGGCCTCGACTATCCCGACCCGCGCCTCGACCCCCATCATGTGCTGCAGGATTTCAAGCAGCATCCCTTCATTGCCAGCCTGCTGACGGGCGGCAAGATGATGCGCTACGGCGCCAAGTCGCTTCCCTACGGTGGCTGGTGGGCAATCCCGCCGGTTGCCGGCAACGGCTGGATGATTCTTGGCGATTCGGCCGGCTTCCTCAATTCGCAGCGCCTGAAGGGAATTCACTTGGCCATCAAGAGCGGCATGCTGGCTGCCGAGGCGGCCTTTGAAGCGCTAAGAACGAACGACGCCTCGGCCACCACGCTCGCCCAGTTCCAGAAGAGAGTCGACTCCAGTTGGATCAAAGACGAGCTCTGGAAGGTCCGCAACTTCCATCAGGGATTCGAGAAGGGATTTTTCGCCGGCATGTTCCACGCCGGACTGCAGCAGTTTACCGGCGGCCGCGGCCTGTGGAATCGCTACCCCGCACACGCCGGCCACGAGCCCATGAAGAAGCTAGCCGAACTACCCCCGGAGGGTGGCGACCAAGCCCACCTGCTCGGCCCCGCCAAAGGCGACGGCAAGCTCACCTTCGACAAGCTTACCGACCTATACCACTCCGGCACGAAGCACGAAGAGGACCAGCCGTCGCACCTGGTCATTCACGACACCAACATTTGCCATACGCGCTGCGTGAAGGAATACGGCGGCCCCTGCCAGAACTTCTGCCCGGCAAACGTCTACGAACTCGTCGATGACTCGACGCAGCCCGAAGGCAAGCGCATCAGCCTGAACCCGGCGAACTGCGTGCACTGCAAGACCTGCGACATCGCCGACCCGTACCAGATCATCACCTGGGTGCCGCCGGAGGGCGGTGGCGGCCCGAATTACGACGGGATGTGACAAAGGCAGGTCTTAGGGGTAGGGTCTCAGGCCCCGAAGCGTGTCCTCGAAATCGATCAGGGGGAGCACAAAATGCGAAGCCTACCGATCTCGCTGTCCATCCTCTTGTTTCGGGCATGCGCAATTGCACAACAGTCACGGGTTCCGTCTCCGAACCTGCAGATCGCTGCGGCCGTGTTGCCCTTACCGCCCTCAATGCGAGAACACGCCACCGTGGAGGGCTACGCTCCCGACCTTTCGCTGGTCACGTTGCGTCAAGGTTCGAATGGCATGGTGTGCACCGGGACGCGACCTGGCGACACCCAATTCGAGGTACGCTGCTACCAGGAGTCGTTCATGCCGGTAATTCGAAGAATACGTTAGGTCTACTTACAGGCCCTGCAGGATTACGAGGTAGACCGCATCATAGATGCAGAGGTGACAACAGGAAAGCTGTCGCTTCCGAACCATCCTACCGCCGGATACCGTATGTTCGGACCGATCTCTGGCTACGACGCAGCCACTAACACAGTCACCAAAGAGATCGCGTGCTGGCAGTCTATTCACTTTCCATACAAGACCGCAGCTGAAATCGGCTTGCCAGTAGAGGGAGAGGTTGCTCGGACGATGCCGTATGTGATGGCTTCCGGTACGTTCTGGAGCCATGGGATGATTGAACACGAGGATGAGATGGGGCAACAGTAGCGGACTGAAGTAGCATCGCGCGCCCCAAGTTTAGCCAGCAATTTTGTATCCCTCTATATCCTACGGTGCCATCTGTACAATGCATTCATTCTTGAAAGGACGCAACGAATGACTCGGAAGTCCCGTCGTTTCATCCCACCTCAGCTTGCCCTGGCACTAGTGTCGTGCATCTCCTCCCAGGCCCAACAACCCGCCCAGCCCGCTCCGCAAGCCCCCAAGCTCACCGGTTCCCAGCGCTTGGCCCAGTGGCGCAATTCCCGCGTCTCGATCTACATGAACGACTTTGGTGAACTCTCGCGCTATCGGGATGCCGACGCCGCTTTAACTGCTCCGTCCCCCGGCGAAAGCCGCGTCGTCTTCTACGGAGACTCCATCACCGACGGCTGGAAGCTCGCCGACTACTTCCCCGGCAAACCCTACGTGAATCGCGGCATTAGCGGGCAGACCACGGCGCAAATGCTGGTCCGCTTCCGCCAGGATGTCATCGACCTGAAGCCCAAAGCCGTCATCGTCCTCGCTGGCACCAACGACATCGCCGGCAACACTGGCCCCGTTTCACTCGAAGACATCGAAGGCAATTACGCCACACTTGCCGAGTTGGCTCGGTTGCATAACATCCGGCTGATCTATTCGTCTGTTCTTCCAGTGCACGAATACACCGACCGTGCCGGCGACATGCTCAATCAGCGCCCACCTGACAAGATCCGCGCCCTGAATCACTGGTTGAAGGACTATTGCGACGCGCACGGCTGTGTCTATCTCGACTACTTCAGTGCGATGGTCGACGACAAAGGCTTCCTGAAGAAGGAGCTAGCCGACGACGGCCTGCATCCCAATCCCGCCGGCTACCAGGTGATGGCGCCCATGGCGGAAGCGGCCATTGAGAAAGCGCTTGCCGCTGGACCCTAGAATTTGGATACACCACGTTCGAGTTTTCACGTCTCAAGAAGTCCGATGAAAGCAAGAATACTGGCCATTCTCGTCCTCGGCTTGTACGCCGCGCGAGCCACGAGCGCCGCGGCTCAAACAGCGGATATCTCCGCAGTGTTTGCTGAAGGGAAGGTCACCGGCAATCAGTACGAGAATGATTACTTTGGCCTCACGCTGACGACCGAGGACGCGCAGTTCACCAAGGGAGGATTCATCAGCTCGCAGGGAAAGCGAGCCCGCCTGATCGACGCCGAGGCCAATGCAAAGCGTTGGGAAGATAAGTACTCGATTGCAATTCTGGCCGACGCGCTCTCCGCCACTCCCCGGAGCAGTACCTGCGCAGTGTGCGTCACCAGCTCGAGAAAGAGGGCTTGACCACTGTGCAGGAAGAGTCCCCGCTCACGATTTCCGGCCTGCCGTTTGTGCAGGCGATCATGAAGACCACGGGACAGGATCGACCCCACTACCAGGGCATGTACACCACGTTCCTGCGGGGATACATCGTGTCGTTGCAGGTGGAAGCGCCTTCGCAGGAGCGCTTGAAAGAGATCGTTCAAACGATGGTGAATTTCCAACACCCGCCGAAGTAGACCCTAAGCCCCCATCGGTCCTCGGATATTCGGGCAGTCAGCGTTTATAATAGAGACCAGTTTCCGACCTCCATCATCGAAGGGAATACCCCGGCGGTGGAGGCGAGGGATCGAGCAAGTGCAGAAGGGTGTCTGCCTACTCGACCGAGGGTGCCGGTGGAAACGCCGACGCCTCCCGTGCTTCTCGCGAAGCACATTGGAAAGGAGACGCTACCGCTGGGACTCTCCCCGCCTCGTTTTCCTTTCCTGAAGCATTTAGCAATTAGCACTTGGCATTTAGCCAGTCCAGGATCCTGCCGTGGTCTTGGCGCGAACCAGCAAGGCTAAATGTCAACTGCTAAGTGCTAATGGCTGCTCTTACCGACAAATTCGGACGCCCGATCACCGATCTCCGTCTCGCGATCACTGATCACTGCAACTACAAGTGCGTCTATTGCCGCACGGGCAACGAGGGTGCGCTCTACCGTGACCTGCCCTTCGCTGACTATCTGCGGATGGCGCGCGTCTTTGCGGGACTTGGCATTAAGAAGGTTCGCTTAACGGGCGGAGAGCCGCTGCTTCGCAAAGGCATCGTTGAGTTGGTTCGGGACCTCGCGCAATTGCGTAGCGTCGACGGTGAACCGCTGGAAATTGCTCTCACCACCAACGGCCACTTGCTCGCGGAGATGGCTCAGCCTCTCAAAGATGCTGGATTGCAGCGGGTTACAGTGAGCATGGATGCCGTCGACCCCGATCGCTTCGCGCGAATCACGCGGGTGCCCAATGGCTACGACCGTGTGCTGGCCGGAATTCGCGCCGCCAAGCGGGCTGGGCTCGAACCGGTGAAGGTGAATTGCGTTTTGTTACGCGGTTTCAACGAGGATCAAGTCATCCCCTTCGGCAGGTTCGCGCGCGAGGAAAACGTGGTCTTGCGCTTCATCGAGTTCATGCCCCTGGAGGAAGACCGGGTCTGGTCCCCGGACGTCGTGGTCACGCTGGACGAAATCCTCAAGCGCATGGCGGAATATCGTCCGCTGGTGGAAATCCCCCATCGACGCTCGGAAACCGCGCGCCGCTACCACTTTGACGACGGCATCGGCGAAATCGGCATCATCGCTCCAGTCTCCCATCCATTCTGCGGCCACTGTAGCCGTATCCGCATCACCTCCGACGGCAAGATCCGCACCTGCCTGTTTTCGGTTTGGGATCACGACCTGCACGGCCAGATGCGGCGAGGCGCTACCGATCAAGAACTGGAAGACTTCATCCGCGGCGTGGTTCGACACAAAGAAGAGCGGCACCACATCGGAGAGCCCGACTTTGTGCCGGCGTCGAGGACTATGGTGCATATTGGGGGATAGGTCTCAGGTCTGAGCACGCGGTTCTTAGTTCGCTACTTCAGTCTTCACAAGACAGAATCGGGTACAAGAAGCGACCGCGTCGAGAATCGACACCTTACGACTCGATTCCTTCGCGGTCCCTTCGTATCCTTCGTGGTTAGGTTTTAGTTTTAGCCTTGCCAACGACTAACAGCTAACGACTAGCAGCCACCTCACACCTGTCCCATCCCACCATCCACATTAATATCAACACCCGTGATATAGGACGACTCGGGCGTAGCCAGGAACAGCACAGTATTCGCGACCTCCTCGGGCTGACCGAAGCGTTTCATGGGCACTTTCGCCACGACCCCACGGGCAAACTCGTCGACCTGCTCTTTGGACAGCCCCGTGCGTCCAAAGATCGGCGTAACAATTGGCCCCGGGCTGACCACGTTCACGCGAATCCCACGATCCACCAGTTCCGCGGTCAAGGTCCGTGCAAAGGAACGGACGGCAGCTTTGGTCGCCGCATAAACGCTCCCGTTCACGACGCCTGTCTCGTTCACCACCGAGGAATTGATGATGATCGACGCGCCATCGTTCAGCAGAGGCAGCGCCTTCTGAATGGTGAAGTACACGCCTTTCACGTTCACATCGAACTGCTCGTCGAAGAGCGCCTCGCCGCTGTCCGCTACTGGCGCAAACTTGGCGATGCCGGCGTTGGCAAACAGCACATCGATTTTGCCGAATTTTTCGGCGACCGTTTTGTACAACTTGTCCAAATCTCCAAGCTTGGCAACGTCAGCTCGCACGGCAACTACGCTGTCACCGATAGCCGTCACTGCTTCATCTAGAGTCTTCTGGTCGCGCCCGGAAATCACAACCTTGGCGCCTTCCTCCCGAAACCGCTTGGCGGTTGCCAAGCCAATTCCGCTGTTTCCACCGGTTACGACCGCTACTTTTCCTGTAAGTCTGGCCATGATTCCCTCCTGTTAAACCTCAATCCGGCTTCTTGCCCTGCCGGAGTGGCCGGCCCGCAACAATTCGATAGTTTGATGAGTATCAAAGTACAAAGATGCAATTTCAGGCGCCCACCTGCGATAGGCGGGTCGGAGAAACTCGCAAGTGCCTGATCCGCTAGAATCTTCTCAGGGTCCCCATGAACACCGCGGAAGTTGCCAAGATTTCAAAAGCGCTGGCCGACCCCACTCGGCTCCAGATTTATGAAGCGATCGCCTCCAACCCAGGCATGTATTGCGGGGAAGTGATTGAGAAGCATGGCCTGACGGCGGGAACGGTCTCCCATCATTTGCGTGTGCTGATGGAGGCCGGTTTAATTGAGTGCCGGCGGGAAGGCCAGTTTGTCTACAACCGCGCGCTGCCGGGGACGATGCGGGAATACACCCAGGCGCTGGCGCGCATGGCCCAGCCGAAAAGGGCGAGTCGCACGCGATCATGAAGACTCTGTTTTTCGCGACTCCTGCCGACTTCCGCGCCTGGCTCGACAAACACCATGCCAGCGAGCAGGAACTCTCGGTCGGTTTCTACAAGCGCGACTCCGGCCAGCCCAGCATCACCTGGCCCGAGTCCGTCGATGCGGCGCTGTGTTATGGCTGGATCGACGGCGTTCGAAATTCCATCGACGAACTCAGTTACCGCATCCGCTTCACGCCTCGCAAGCCCACCAGCACCTGGAGCGCAATCAACGTCAAACGAGTTGCCGAACTGACGAAACTCGGCTTGATGCGTCCTGCGGGGTTGAAGGCGTTTGCGGCCCGTAAGGGAGACAAAACCGGCATCTATGCCTACGAACAGAGGAAGAATGCCAAGTTGCCGGCAGGGTACGAAAAGCAGTTTCGCGCCAACCGGAAGGCCTGGGGCTTCTTCCAGTCTCAACCACCCTGGTACCGGCGCACCGCTACCTATCGCGTGATCAGCGCGAAGCAGGAAGAAACCCGCTTAAGGCGACTGGCCGCGCTTATCCGCGATTCCGAACTGGGCCAGCCCATCAAGGAACTGAGACGGCTCGGCAACAGAAAATAACTTCCGGCATTGGCGGTTCGAATGTGACCTTGCCAGTACGCCCGGAATTAACCGAAGCGCGCGTACACACCGAGAGAGGATGTCCGCTGGTTAAGGGGGCAGCATGGCGGCAGCACGAAATCTCTTGCTAGCCGCGACGCCCAGCCCGACAAAGATCGCGAGCACCGCCAATTGCGCGACCAAAAAGGGTGCTTCCTTCTGTGTTGGCGCCAAGGCTTTCAGCGCGGGCACCTTCGCGAAAGCCTGCACCACGCCTACAAAGCAGTTGAAATACAGCGCCACCACTGCGCCGATCACGTACGTGGTTCGCCAGGCACCCGTCATGCGAAACGCGTAGCGCGCAACAATCGCCAGCGCCAGCACCACCAGCGAGAGAATGCCGACGATGTGCGATGGCAGCAGGTGCTCAACCGCAAACAGGAAGCCGGTCACGCTCGTCAGCACGGTGCTCAGGAGAAAGATCATGGTCCAGCCAGCCATCCGCCTGCCATTCAGCAGCCCGTACACCACGATGAACCCTGACCCAATTCCCACCAGGCTGATGAATACATGCACGAAGGTGAATGTTTGAAGACTCGTGCCAAGAATCATGATGTGCTCCTTTCCAAATGGATAGCGCCTGCGCTGCAGTTGATCGGGATGTCTTAAGAGTGGGCCGAAGCGAGTCAGTCTTGCTCGTGCGAAAATTCTTCTCGCCCCCGCGAAGAATGCCGGCCATTCTACCCCGCGATGCCGGATCGGGTGCAAGTCGGGATCCGGCTCTGGGCTTTGGGCTCTCGGCGATTTGCCTGCACCGCCAAATTGAGGTTTCATGCCTCTTCAAAAATTAGGTATGCGTGACCTAGCATGGCTCCCAAGCACGTTGCTGGGAGCCCATATCCCATATCCCATAGCCCCGAGCCCCCGAGCCCAGAGCCCAGAACCCAGTAACGTTCCTACCGTCATCAAGCGCTAACTCGCAAGATGAATTAAACTAGAACTACTTCTATGGCCACCCGTACTTTTACCCTCCAAGATGCCCAGATGCTCCTGCCCACGCTTGAGTCCCTGCTACGCACCGCAATCCAGAGCAAGACGCTGATTGAGGACGTGGAGGCGGAACTGCAAGAGATCGCGCATCGCGTCTTCCTGAACGGCGGTACGCTCGTTAACGTGGTACAGGTCGCGCGCCGCAAGGCCGAACGCGAGCGCGCCGTCCAGCGGGCCAAGGACGCGATCGCCGAAATCCACGCCACCGGCGTGCAGGTCAAAGACATCGACATCGGCCTGCTGGACTTCCCCTGCAATGTGGATGGCGAGATTGTGCTCCTGTGCTGGAAGCTGGGAGAGGAAAAGATCACCCACTGGCATTCCACCGAGGAAGGTTTCGCCGGCCGCAAACCCATCGACGAGCGCATCGAGCGGGCGGGAAAGAAAAAGCACTAGGCCAGTCTTCCGTCGTTAGACACGATTCGTTGGCCACTGCTCGCCGATTAAGACTGCCATCGAACGACTTGCTTTCACCACAATCAATCCGTAACCTTCTGCGAATCCACGCCCTCCGAAGGGCATCAGAAGAGAGTAAGCGCCTGCCTCGTCCCATACTCGCCGTTTACGGTGATTGATTTCCCATCGTTTTCGACTGGCCCAATATGCATTGGGCACGCGAGTCGAGTTTCGAGCGAATCCGCAAGGAGGTCGCAACCATGAAAGTTTTCGTCGCCGGCGCCACTGGGGCCATCGGACGCAACCTCGTTCCCGCTCTGCTAAAAGCAGGCCACTCGGTTACCGGAATGACTCGTACGCACGGGAAGGCCGCAAGTCTCCCGTGGTGGTGCATGCGCTGGACCGGGTTGCACTGGTTGCTGCCATTCGAGAGGCCGAGCCCGAAGTCATTGTTCACGAACTCACATCAATTCCGTCCCGCCTGAACATCCGCAAATTCGATCGCGACTTTGCACTCACCAACCGGTTGCGCATCGAGGGAACCGACAACCTGCTGGCTGGAGCGCGCGCCATTGGCGTGCGCCGCTTCATCGCGCAAAGTTACGCGGCCTGGCCCTATGCCCGCCAGGTGGCCCCGGAACCTCGATCGGCGAGGGCGGTTCTGTTCTGGAAGACATTCGTCGCCGTCAATTCCCGATCGTAGGCAACGGTGGCGGCGTATGGTCATTCCTCCACATTGACGATGCGGCCCAAGCCACGGCCACGGCGGTCCAGAAGGGGCCGCCCGGTATCTACAACGTTGTCGATGATGAGCCGCGCCCGTGTCGAAGTGGTTGCCGGAACTGGCGAGCGCCCTCGGAGCTCCCCCTCCGCGGCATGTCCCGGCGTTTGTGGGCCAGCTCGCGGTCGGTGAACACGGCGTGGCCATGATGACCGAAATTCGCGGCGCCTCCTACGCAAAGGCAAAGCGCCTGCTGGGATGGCAACCGATCTGGCCGAGTTGGCGGGAGGAGTTTCGGAAGGGCTTGGCGGATGTAACGACGTCGGTCGGCTAATTCGATACCATCACATTTACGTTCGGAAATATAGCCACGTTTCCCGCGCCATCCGTCACCTGCACATTTAAGACGTGGGATCCATTCGCGTACTTCGTCGTATCCAGAGAATAGGAGAAACCGACATTGAGCGGCGCATGGGGATAGGCGTTCGCTACATCTTGCCGCGCTGATCCATATGTGGCCATGCCATCGCTCTTACCATCCACCAGCACCTCTACCTTTGCCACCGCCCCATCATCGAAGGTCCATCCCGCCACCGTGGTGGTTCCACTTAGTGTACTCGCGGGCGCCGGGACGTCCGTGGCTCCGAAGGGCGCAAAAGCATCGAGCGCACTCGCTGCCTGATGCAACTCATAGACCATCTGCCGGGCGTATGTGACATCTCCCGCGATTACATAATAGTCGCCCTCGAATACCACGTTTGGCACGATGGTTAGCACGGCAAACGGAGCAAAGTAATTTGTGCCGTTCCCGGTCGGGCCGGCTGGTCCGGAGAAATCAAACCCGCCCACGTAGGGATATTGCGCAGGGACATAGACTGTAAGGCCCACCTTCTGAGCATTTACATGCGCACCCCAGTGCTCCGACGTGTAGAGCGTGAAACCCGGATTGCCCAGCGGCTGGAACTGCGTGGTACTCACGGACGCGTTCGTCCATGGCTTAATGCCGCCGTAGTACACGAACTGGTTGTAGTCGGCATTTGTGTATACGGCAGGAAACTCCTGCTGGGCATTGGTATGGAGATCGCTCCCCAAGTGCGTGATCTTATAGTGACACTTGAAAGCACGCGACCGGCCGCTGACAGCAGTGATGGTCTGCTCGACCAGAACGTCTCCCAACGCCGGCAAGCCGGGCCCGCCACCCTTGTCGTCAGGATTCCATTGCAGCGACTGCGCCTTGGTATAGAGGGAATTTGCAGTCAGAGTCTGGGCCAGAGTGGGAGTGCCCTGGTCGTACTTATCCCCTCCCAATACAGGATCCCATCCAAAGGTTCCAGTGCATCCCGCGCAGGCGTCGTATTGCGCGTTGCCGTCGTAAAAGGCGGGCTGCACCTCTCGCCCGGTGTCATGCGCGTTGACGTAATTCGTCCCATTGAGACTCACTTCGACGATACTGCCGCCCCAATCGCTTTCCAGGCCAATGCGGACCGTGTCCATCGCGGTCTCGTTCTGCAGGATCAATAGCGACCCATTTTGGAAAGTGCTGGTGGTGAACGTCTCGGGCGGAGGTGGAGGTGGTGGAGGGGGTGGCGTCGTCGTTGGCGTGCCGGAACCGCCTCCACCGCAGTCCGTCGACGATACCCCCGCCAAGAGCAGTACTGTCAGCAACGTCGTCCGAATCCTGGGAACGATCACCATGTGCGTCCCCTGTTGCGATTACAGAATGAGCCCGTGGCCTGCTGAGATTTCCGAAGAGTTGCAGCGCGTGAAGATAGGGTCAGGGCGACTCTCTCGAATCGCCGGCAGTATGGCCCTGTGCAGGTGGCAAGTCAAGATAGGCGAAACTGGCTTTGCGATTGTGTCGTTTTTGCCGAGGCGCTGTTTTTCACAGGAATTTCATCTACCCTTTACCGATCCCGTCCCCGGGTGGTTTATTGTTCCTACCGCGCCTCGCCTCGTCTCTAAACCCTTCCAGGAGGTTCTATGAGATTCCTGCGTCTCCAGCCCACTGGCCGCGTTCCCGCGCTGCTGGCAGTTCTATTAATCGTAGCCAATGGCACAGCTATGGCGCGCGACACGTGCCGTCTGAGGTCCGACGATGGACGAATCAAGCACGTCATCTATGTCCAATTCGATAACACGCATTTCCTGCGCGACAACCCCAACGTGCCCTCCGACCTCGAGCAGATGCCTCATCTGCTCAATTTCATCAAGAACAACGGCACGCTGCTGGCGAATGATCACACCGCGCTGATCTCGCACACCGCAACCGGCATCCTCACCTCTCTCACGGGCGTTTACCCGGACCGCATGGGGCAACCGGTATCCAATAGCTTCCGCTATTACATGACCGACGGCACCACTCGAACCGGTGTTTCTTTCGCCTACTGGACGGCACCGCTCTTTGACCCCGCCGGTAGCACTACCGACACTTCACCCGAGATGATCAATGAACTGGGCAAGATCGCTCCAGCTCCGTGGGTGCCGTTTACCCGCGCGGGCTGTGATTTTGGCGCGGTCGCTACCGCCAATACAATCCTCGAGAACACGTCGATCGATATCCCGACCGTGTTCGGTGCCGGATCTCCCGAAGCGGCCGAAGTGGTGGCCAATCCCGGGCAGGCCTTTGCGGACTTTGTTGGTATCGGCGTCCATTGCGCAAAAGGATCGGCGCTTTGTGCGGCCTCGGGCCATGCGCGGCCCGATCTGCTTCCCGATGAGCCTGGCGGATACGCTGGATTCAGCGGCTTATTCGGAGCCGCATACGTGAATCCCATCATCAAGCCCGGTGCGCCCATGACCGACCTCGATGGCAACATCATCCAGGACGCCACCGGTCACCTAGGCTTTCCGGGCTTCGATGGCATGGAAGCAACCGTTTCTCTTGCTTGGGTCGCGCAGATGCAGGAAGCGGGAATTCCAATTACGTATGCTTACGTCTCCGATGCCCACGATGGTCACGGAACTTCGGGCAACATACATTTTGCCTATGGTCCGGGCGAGGCTGGCTACACCCAGCAGCTGCAGGACTACGATCGCGCGTTCCAGAAGTTCTTCGATCGGCTCGCCGCCGATGGGATTAACAAGAGGAACACTCTGTTCGTCTTCACCGTCGACGAAGGCGATCATTTTGTCGGCGATGCGCCCACTCCCTCGGACTGCGACGGTGTGACCACCCTTTGCACCTACAACCGTGTGGGTGAAATCAACGCCGACCTGCGCCGCATGATCCTCACGCAATACGGAGACTCCACAGCCTTCACGGTGCATGCCGACGATGCGCCCACCGTTTACGTCACAGGGGCCGAACCACTCTCGCCGGCATCCCAAACTTCCACGGCCGTCCGCAATCTTGAGCGCGAGATGGCCCAACTCAGCTGGCTGAATCCCTACACGGGCGCGGTCGAGAACAACATCATGGTCGCGCTGGCGGATCATACCGGCATGAAGACGCTGCACATGGTTACCGCCGATCCCTTCCGCACGCCCACCTTCACGCCCTTCGCCGACCCGAACTGGTTCTTCTTCGCGAGCGGCGGACCGGCCTGCGCTACACCGGATGCCTGCGCATTCATCCCTGCACGCACCAACCAGAGCTTCGCCTGGAACCACGGTGACGTTCAGGACGAAATCGCCACCACCTGGGTGGGCTACGTTGGCCAGGGTGTTCAACGATCGGGCATCGATCGCCACACCTGGTCCGATCACACCGACGTGCGCCCAACCATCCTGGAATTGGTCGGCTTGAAGGATGACTACGTGCATGACGGACGCGTTGTATCTGAGATCCTCCACGACGATGCTCGTCCGTCCGCGGTGAGAAACAGCCCGAGGTTTGTGGCGCTGGCCAGAACCTACAAACAACTCAACGCCCCCTTCGGCGCGTTCGCCAAAGCCACCCTTCGGGCGTCGACCAAGGCGCTCGCGTCGAACGACGCGGGAGATGCAACCTATAATTCCATTGAGGGACAAATTCAGACTCTCACTGCGAAGCGGGATGCCCTCGTTGCTCAGATGAAGGACGTGCTCAACGGGGCAGAGTTCAAAGGTCAGTCGATCAGTAACACAAAGGCCTCTGCGCTCATTGCTCAGGGACTGGCATTGCTGTTTCAAGCGAACGCATTGCCGCACTAGCTTGAGCACTTGGGATTTCGGCACTTAGCAATTGGTACTTAGCATTTGGCCGGTCACGGTCCGTGCGCCTGTGCAACAGGACGCGCGGGCCAGCGGCCGGCGATCCCAGCTTCCGACGTTAGCGCTTGTTCCAAATCCTCGAATATTCCCGTGGCGCTTTGGTGGGCCGCGAGGAGTGTGCACGCCTCCGGCCCAGACTCTCCTGGAATCTCAGTCGCACCCCGATCTCCCTCCGCAGACTCCATGCGCAGCCGCGAAGTCGCCCTGTCCGTCTTATTCCGAGATTCGAAAGTTTACCTTGGTCCAGTCCCAGGTTGAATCCACTAGATTTAGGTGGTCTTAGGGTCCAAAGTTCGTCTCTCGGATTCGTCTCACCGGCTGCGTGGTGTCTCACATTGATCCGAACGAGGAACCAATGGATCGCCGGAATTTTTTGGGATTGTTGCTGAACGCCCCGACCGCGCTATGCCTGAACGAAGGGAAGTCCAGAGTTGTCTGCGGCATATGCGGTTCGACTGAGGTTCGCTTTGACAACTATATGGACATCAATCTGTGCCTGGGCTGTGGAGCGCACGAAACCGCCGCCGGCTGGCAATCGCAAGATGGAAACCCTGATGCCGAAAAGAAGTGACTCCCAACATGATGCGCGCCCCGGGCGCCTTACTAAATGCCAACTGCCAACTGCCAAGGGCCGCTTCTGAAAGCTGACCGCTGATAGCTGACAGCTGAGTGCTCTCCAATCAATTACCCTATCTCCGTGCCCGAAAACTCCCGCGAATGGAATGCTGCGCTCTATCACCAGATCTCGGCGCCGCAGGTGAGCTGGGGCAAGAAGGTGCTTTCACGAGTTTCGCTGCGTGGCGACGAGACGGTACTCGACGCCGGCTGCGGCACCGGCCGGCTCACCCGCGATCTTCTGGAAGCCCTGCCTCGCGGACGCGTGACCGCACTGGACGTCTCGCAGAACATGATCCAGGGAGCGCGCGCCTATCTCGAGCCGGATTTCGCAGGTCGCGTGGAATTCGTCTGTTGCGACCTGCTGGAGTTGCCCTTCGAGCAGGCATTCGACGGCATCTTCAGTACTGCTTCCTTTCACTGGGTGCGCGATCATGAGCGGCTATTCCGTACCCTGCATCGTGCGCTGCGTCCCGAAGGCTGGCTCTGCGCACAGTGCGGGGGTGGCCCCAATATCGCCCGGCTGCTGGGCCGCGTGCACGCGCTCATCACCACGGAGCCTTACGCGCAACATTTCGCCGGATTTCCCTTTCCTTGGGAATTCTCCGATGCGAAGACGGCGGCGGCACGCCTGCGTGCGTCGGGTTTCGCGCAGGTCGAAACCAGCTTGGAGGAGGCGCCCACCAGATTCGATACCGCCGAAGAGTTCCGTCGTTTCGTGGAAAGCGTGATCGTGCACCGCCATCTGGAGCGCATACCAACCCAGGAGCTCCGTCACAGGTTTCTCGCTGAACTCACACGCCTGGCGGCCGCCGACGATCCGCCCTTTCTGCTCGATTACTGGAGACTAAATCTTCAGGGAAGAAGGCGGAGGTGAAGGTTTTATAGGTTTCCTTTTCAAGAGTTTCAACGCCGATAGTCCACAGCCGGCACTATAGGGTTCCAGACGATCACGGACCGGAACCTTGCAACCTTGAAATCTTGAAACCTGAAACTCTGAAACCTTGAAGCCTCACGGTTTCTCCCCCTTCTTCCACGCCGGCCTGAAATCCGAGTCGGCCAGCCACCGGATGGGCTCGATCAGCGATCCGATCGCTGCGGCCATGTGTCGGAAGTCGATATGCGCCAGGTCGTCGCTGGGCTGGTGATATTCGGCAGGCAGTCCGAAGCTCGAGACAGTTTGGGCGACCACCCCACGCTTTGCCAGCACGTAATTGTCGGAGCGGGTGAAAAACTGTTCCTCCGGTCGCCGGTCGGCCACCAGCCTGGCTCCGTGGGCCGCCAGCACGGGTCCAAGATTGGAACGCTCCCAACCGGTCAGCCACAATGTGTCCCGAGGGTACTTCGGATCAGGTCGTCCAATCGCTTCAAACTCCAGATTGGCCGCGATGTTCCCGAGAGGCACCGGCGGGTGCGCTTCAAACCAGGTCGACCCCAGACCTCCCGTTTCCTCGCTGCCGAAGAGCGCGAAGATCACCGTGCGCCGGGGCTTCGCGCCTGAAGTCAAAGCACGTGCGAGTTCCAACACGGCAGTGGTTCCAGAAGCATCGTCGTTGGCGCCGTTGTAGATGCTGTCGCCATTCACCGGATTGCCCACGCCCAAGTGGTCCAGATGAGCGGTCAGTAAAATCACGCTGTTGCGGAGCGCCGGATCTCGTCCGGGAAGTTTGCCCACCGCGTTCCAGGTGTAGCTCTTTTCTGGTGCACCGACCGTGCCCTCGAAGCCCACCGAGCTTTCCTCGGGAATCTCGCGCAACTCCGCCATCGCTTCCGGACGGATCGCGAACAGGTTGCCTTCTCCACCGAGCACGGCACTTTCTCCGCCTTCGATTCTTGCGGAGAGTGCCGGCAATTCCCGCGCGCGTTCGTCCCAATCCTTCAGTCTTCTCGCAGACGCGGGCGCGAGCACAGCCGTGGCCCCAGCCCCTAAAGCAGACTCGATGGCCGCCTGCACCTTGTCTTCATCGTTTCCGGTGATCGCCACCACCGCACCGTTAAGGTTGGTCTGCTCGCGCGCGGTGTCTTCCGCGTCGATTCGCTTCAGGGGACCCTGGAACTTGCTCTGGCTGAGTTGCACCGTCAGCATTTGCACACCATGCCTCCAGATCAGTAGCGGAGCCGCGCTGCCCGACACGGCAAAACGCAGTTGGGGTGCGACGGTAAGCTTTTGTTGGATGACCACGCATCGCTGAATGTAAGTTCGATTGTCTCCTGCGGGAGTGACTCCATACTGCCGCAATTGGGAAGCGACATAGGTTGCGGCCAACAGTTCATCCGCAGTGCCGCTTCCCCGTCCGCGCAGCGCATCGGAAGCCAGAAATTCCATGTGCGCCCGGATACAGGTGCGGCACACCCTTGGCGTCGCCGCGTGCGACCTGTCCGTCGAACCCAGTGATGGGGCGGGCTGGGCCCCGCTGCCCAGCGGAACCAAAAGCCAGAAAATGAAGGCAAAAGCTTGCAAGGACGGAACCCGGGGTCGTTCTCTCATGGGAGTCGTGTGAGGCGATTATAGGTTTTCAACGTCAGGCTCGGCAGGTGAGATGCGGTCTCGCGCAGGCGTAGTATCTCGTTGACTTTCCGGAGACTAACGACTGAAGACTGGCGACTGACCTCTGCTACAATCTGGGATCTGAGTCCGCTGACGGATGGCTCCCGGAAAGGCCCCATTTTCGAGGCTTCATAAAGTATGGCCAAGACCCGATCTAACTTCCAACTTGTTGCATCCCTAGGTGTTCTTCTCTTCGCGGCGACAGCAATGAGCTGCAATGGTTTCTTTGTAGACCCCGTCTTGCAGACCATTACGGTGACTCCGGCGACGCCCGGCATCCTGGTTGGCGGGACCCAGCAGATGACGGCCACCGGCATCTACGATGACGGAAGTCAGAAGAACATTACCGGTACATCGTCTTGGACCAGCACCGACCTTACCGTGGCGACGGTGACCGCAAGCGGGGGACTGGTTACCGGAGTGGCGGCGGGCACTGCCTCGATTCAGGCGACTAACGGGATCGTAAGTGGCTCGACCAGCGTTACTGTCTCGCTCACCGGAGTTACGAGTATCACGGCGGCGCCATCGTCGCAGAGCGTCATTGTCAGTTCCGGCTTGCCCTTTTGTCTAACGGCTACAGCCCAGCCGGGTGGGCAGGACATCAGCGCCACGGCCACCTGGACTTTCACCGACCCGGGCAACCAGACCGAATCCGGAATCACCAAAACCACGGCCACATCGTGCACCGGTCAAGCTTTCACGATCGGAACGCTAAGTCCCACGCAGGCCCCGACCACACTTGGAGCAGTCGCTTCCGCCCCGGGTACAGGGAGCACAACCGTCAACTCCAATAAGGTGACGATTAACGTCACCCCGTAAGCTCGCGCAGGCTGTCCGAACTTGGACACGAACGTATGGTTTGTGAGGTGTGACGTTGTCAAACGAACGCCGCGAACCATACCCGCGCCGCGAACCATACCCTCGATAGCATGTCCGACATTCGCTGTATCGGCGTTGGCACGGGGGGTGGCGATGCTCCCGGGCTGAACGCCGTCATTCGCGCCGTCGTCAAGGCAGCCATCCTCAAGCACAAGTGGAAGGTCATCGGCATTCCCGATGGCTTCGACGGGCTTATCTCGCCAGAGCGGGCCTTTGAACTCACGCTCAAAAGCGTCAGCGGCATTCTGCCTCGCGGCGGGATCATTCTTGGCACCACCAATCGCGGCAATCCCTTCAAGTACAAGACGACGGACAATGGGCCGTCATCACCGTGGGCGGCGATGGCTTGCAGAAGATTGCGCTCGAGCTGTTCCACAAGGGCATGAAGATTGTGGCCGTGCCCAAGACTATCGATAACGACTTGTACGCAACCGATTTCACCTTCGGCTTTGATACGGCGGTCACCACGGCCACCGACGCGGTCGACAAGATCCATACCACAGCAGAGTCGCACCATCGCGTGATGGTGATTGAGGTCATGGGCCGGGACGCGGGCTGGATCGCATTGCATGCCGGGATTGCCCGGTGGCGCCCACGTAATCCTGATTCCCGAGATCCCGTTCACCGGGCAGAATATCTGCGACTACGATTCAAGCGGTCGACATCGCCGATGCGATCGGCCAGATGAAAGCGGTCGAACCCCACGGAGAGCTGGTCGAAGCGGCCAGAGCTATCGGGATATGTTTTGGGGACTAGGAAGGTTTCAACGTTTCGGGGTTTTCAAGTTTTCATTCACATGCTCTCCGCCGACCACGAACTTATCGTTAACTGCACATGATGGAACGCGTGCCAAAGTGCACCTCTGCGTGCACGGTAACGGGCGCACGACTCGCCGGCGCGATATATTGTTGGGAACAACCCTGTGAAAGTGCTTTGGCAAGTGCGGCCCTCGAGAACTGCCTTCGTGCTCCTAGCCCTCCTGTTTCTGCCCGCCTGCGGGCGGGGCCGGGGACGTGTGCTGGAAGTGATGTACGTCTCGGCGCCGCAGGCGTCGCTGCGGGACCGGGTAGCGGCGGTCTACAGTAAGACCGGTACCGTCAAGAACGGCGACCGTGTCAGCGTTATCGATCGGGAGAAACGCTTTGTAAAGGTGCGTACCGCCGAAGGCGTCGAGGGCTGGCTCGAACAGCGCTACGTCATCAGCCAGCAGGTCTTCGACAGCTTCCAGAAACTCAGCAAGGATCACGCGAACGATCCGCTGCAAGCAATGGGCACGACCCGCAACGACACCAACCTGCACATCGAACCCGGGCGCGAGACCGAGCACCTGTATCAACTCCCCCTGGGCTCGAAGGTGAGCATTCTCGCGCGAGGGACGGCGGAGAAGGCCGGTGCGGCAGCGAATCCCCCGACGAAGAAAGACAGTAAGCCGGCCGGACCGGTGCTCGAGGACTGGTGGCTCGTGCGCGACCCGCAGAACCGCGCCGGATGGCTGCTGGCCCGCATGGTCGATCTCGATGTGCCACTTGAGATCGCTCAATACGCCGAAGGGCAGCGCTTCATGGCGTTCTTCGTGTTGAATGAAGTGCAGGATGGCGACAAGAAAGTACCGCAATACCTGGCGCTACTGAGCGAATCCAAAGACGGGCAGCCGTTCGATTACGACAAAGTGCACGTCTTCACCTGGAACGTGAAGAAGCACCGCTATGAGACGGCCTACCGCGAGCGCAATTTGAGTGGCGTGTTGCCGGTAACGGTGACGCATGAAGACTTCGGGAAAGAAGGCGATCTGCCGGTCTTCATCCTGCGCGTGAAAGATGACGCGGGCAATGTAGCGGAGCGCAAGTACAAACTTAATACGCCGATTGTGCGGCGCGTGCTGGCTCCGGGAGAGGTGCTGTCGAAATCCTCTCTCAAGCAGGGAGCGAAGAGAAGGCGCTAGGGGGTGCACAATTTCTGCTTGTTGTGCCAGCGTTCATTTTTGAACCTTCTATTCATCCCTGCCGAAAGAGACCATGCACGGTCGCGTGCGGCACATCGCCCGGGAAGACGCAGAGGTTTGGAAGAAATTGCGCGGGGACCTATGGCCGGAAGGAGGGGCCGACCACGCCGCGGAAATTGCATCTTTTTTCGCTGGAACTCTCGAAGAACCTGTAGCTGTGTTGGTCAGTGAGGGCTCCAACGGAGAGATCCTCGGTTTTGCAGAGCTTTCCATCCGCATGGACATAGCGGGCCTCGAAGGGAAGCGGGTTGGATACGTAGAAGGACTCTACGTCCGCCCCGAAGCTCGTCAACACGGAGTTGCCAGAGTGCTGCTGCGGGAAGCGCGCAGCTGGGCACGTCGAGAGGCGTGCATTGCATTCGCGAGTGATCGCGCCGGACGCATCGTTGTGGATAAGAAATTCTGAGACTCGCATGCGAACGCCCGACTGTCAACTCGCCAGACCGACGATCTCGTGCACGTGAGCGTGACGTTCGACGGTGTCCAGCATAAAGGCTGCCACTGCACGGAACGACATCGAGAAACCGTTGGTGGGAAGCGCATCACGCCGGCTGCGATAGGACTCGTCGGACCGGTTAACGAGTCGCGGAGGGCGCGCGATTGTCCAATCAAGAGAGGTGGCGCGCACGATTTCCTCGGCAGTCCCCAGATCGCGCATCACATATGCGAGCAGCCGCCGGAAGAAGGCGAAGCGAAGTCCCTTCTCGGGAAATAACACCGCCGCCGAGACCAGGACGAGCCGTTTCACACCGCCTTTGGTCATGGCCGCGACCGTGCTGGCTGCACATTCCTGCACCAGCGTGTGCGGGCGGAACGCCTGCGGTGGGCGCACACCGAGCGCCGAGAGCACTACGTCGTGCCCGACGAGGGCGCTCGCCAGTTCGTCCACATTGTGCGGGTCGCCGCGCAAAACCCTCAGCGAAGGATGCCGGCGTTTGATCTTCTCCGGCGAGCGCACGAACGCCGTGACTTCATGAGCCCGAGCGAGGGCGAGGTCGATGACTTGGATCCCCGTGTGACCAGTGGCGCCCAGAATAAATAGCTTCATAATTCCCGCCTCCTGTCTGATAGACCGCACAAGACTGCACGGCGTGACAGGAGACCGAAAAATCTAACAAGGAGCCGTGGGCAACTTCGGCAGGTGCAAGAGTTTCTCGGGGTTCGTCACAATGTAAATCGCCCGAATGCGACCCTCGCTGACCTCAAGAGTCAGTACAGAGTACGGTTTTCCGCCGAGGTAGCTGACGATCCCGGGCTGTCGGTTGACAAGCGCGATCCGAGTCAAGAGGTTGTCAGGGACGAGCTTCGCAAGGCTGCCCATGATACCGCGTGCAACTTTGTCCGCTCCCATGATGCGGTTCGGCACGGCCAAGGCTTTGCCACCGCCATCCGAGTGCAGCACAACATCACTCGCGAGCAGATCGACCAGACCATGCAAGTCACCACGGCTGGTCGCTTGAAGAAAACGTGTCAAAAGACTATCGCGTTCTTCAACCGATGCGGAAAATCGGGGACGGACTTCGGCGACATGTTGCCGGGCTCGCCGCAGGATCTGCCTGCAGTTCACTTCACTGTGGCCGAGGATCGTGGCAATTTCGGAATAGTCGTATTCGAAGACTTCGCGGAGAAGAAAGACCGCACGTTCGATCGGCGTGAGCCGCTCCAGCAACACGAGGAAGGCCATGGAAAGCGATTCATCGGCGCGCAAGACTTGCGACGGATCGCTCCTCGGATCAGTTACCAGCGGCTCCGGCAGCCACTCCCCAAAGTATTCTTCTCTTCGGACGCGCGCCGATTGCAGATGATTGATGCAGAGTCGAGTAACAATCGTGACCAGCAGAGCCCTCGGAGACTGAATCTCTCCGTTGGAAGGCCGCTGCCAGCGGAGAAAGGCTTCCTGCACCATGTCCTCAGCGTCAGCCACGCTTCCCAGCATGCGGTAGGCAATGGAGAAAAGTAGGTCGCGATACTGTTCGAACGTTTCCAGCCACCTCGAGTCTTCGGCAGGGCCCGGCTGCGTTCCGGGCGAAGCATTGCTGTCATGGTTGTTTTGATGCTGCAAGCCCACTTCCTTGCCTCCAGCGTACGCCTCACAACCCGTGGTTGCCAGGGATCACTCCCAGCCTTTCCAATCGCAGGCGTACAAACCCATGCAGGAAGACCGGATAGCAGGCTCTTTTGTGACAGGAATAGACGCGCAAGTGCGTTGGCACCTCGCGCAACTAGTGGAGTGAAGCTGGCGGGAAAGGGCACGGCCGGCCCGCGAGCGGGCGCCACAAAACCCATGTCGCTCGCGGACCGGCAATGCGAGGAACTATTTGTAAGTGGCGTTCGTGCGAACCAGCATATCGCGGTGCGCCGTGGAGTCCACCATGGAACTAAAGGCCGGGCCGTCCAGAGGGTTCGCCTTCATCGTCTCCCGCAGGGCTGCGTTGACCTTGTCCAGGCCTTCCGCATTCGCCGCGACATAGAAAATCCAGAACGTGCCGGGCGCTTCGGTGTGAATCGCTTCGGTGTCGATTTCGTACTCGTGAATCGTGCCGTCGGCGAGCATTTTTTCCAGCAACGGCGCAATCAGGTTCTTGCCGAGGGTATCCACCGCGTCGTTGGGTGCATCTGGCTTCAATTTATAGGACCCACACCGTGCGTGTATACATCCCTCCACGATCCGGAGTGCCAGTTGTAGTACCGGCTGACGAAAAGATTGTCCCAATGTTTCGTAGCATTGGCGAGGACAGGAGAAGTGGGAGTGCCGGATTTGTAGAACTGGTCCAGCACGTTGAGTAGTCCGGCCATGGACATGGCGGACCACCAATCGTCGTGAGTGGTGCCGTCGGGCTGGTGAATCAAACTTACATCAAAGCCTATCCCACAATGGTTCCGCTGGCGACGGCCTTGTCCAGTGTTTTCTGGTCAGCCTGGCTTGCCTTGTCCATGTCTGCCCAGTGCGCGCGCGCAATATTCCAACTCTGATGCGCGCCCGTCGAGCTAAGGGACATGGAGTCAGGATGCGGCGCGTCTATCAATTCCGTCTCCGCGAGGTGCGCTCCCTGCATTCAGGTGCTTCCCATCATGCGTCAACTGGCTCAGTATTTTCCTCCCAGCCAGCTCACTGTGATCAGTCTGGACGAGGACACCTCCAGCGAAGAGGTGTGGAGAAAGTTCATCGTGCAGGAACACATGGACTGGACCCAGATTTGGGATCAGGAAGCGAAGACTTATTACCGCTTCGGCTTCGTGTCGGCTCCGGATGTGAGCATTCCACGATACGTGTTGCTCGATGGAAACGGCTTTGTGCGCCGGGTCTATAACGGGACCGAGCGATTCGGGCTGGTCGTTGGGCAGATTGTGAGAAGGGTGACGGCTGCGGACAAGACAGCGCCGGTGCAAGTGCCAACCGCGCCGACGGGCCAACGCTAGGCGCAATCCTGAAGGTCACGGCACCAATGTCGTCGAGCCCAGCTCTGCCGGTCGGATCGACCAGGCAACTTCTAACGACAGGTTCTTCCGTCCGTCTATAATGCTTCGCTGAATTTCTGTCGTGATGCAATCCCACTTCCGTTCTCCCGGAGAATTCATGCGCTCGTTGCTCGTCTGGCTTGTGCTCATTTTCGCGCTCTGTGCAGGAGCGGTTTCGCAACAGTCCGCCAGTTCCACGGAGAGCAAGGAGACCCCGAAGTCCCGAAAGAACAAGAACGAACCCCCGCCCGCGAATCCCAAGCCCGAGGCTGCAGCGCAAACGCAGCCGACGCCACCGGCTCCGCCCGCGCCGCAACCGAAGTCCGAGCCGGGCAAGGAAGCGGACAAGGAAGAGCACTACGACATGACCGAAGTGCCTCCGGTGGTGACCCATCCCCAGATCACGGTCGACGGCAAGGTGTTGAAGTACACGGCCACGGCAGGGCGTCTGCCCATCAAGCGCGGCGACGGCCGGATCGACGCCGAGATGTTTTTCGTCGCTTACACACTCGACGGGCAGGAGGCCAGCAAGCGGCCACTGACGTTTGCCTTCAACGGCGGCCCGGGATCCGCGACAGCTTGGCTGCACATGGGGTCGGTCGGGCCCAAGCAAGTAGTGCTTCAGCCCAACGGTTTCATGCCGGCCGCGCCGTATCGCATGGTCGACAATCCCAATTGCGTGCTAGACAAGACCGACCTGGTGTTCGTAGACGCCATCAACACCGGCTTCAGCCGCGCCGCCAACGCCGACATGGCCAAGAAATATCTCGGGGTGAAGGGTGACATCGAGGCGTTCGGCGAATTTATCCGGCTCTACATCACCCGCTACGACCGCTGGCCTTCACCGTTGTTTCAGTTGGGCGAGAGCTATGGAACGACGCGCGCAGCGGGGATCGCCGGCTATTTGGCCGATCACGGGATTTCATTCAACGGCATCACGATGCTGTCCACAGCCATCGACTTTGGAACGCTGGAGTGGACGAAGAACAACGACCTCCCGTACGTCTTGCTGGTGCCAACTTTCACCATGATTGCCGCCTATCACAAGCGGCTGCCTGCTGATCTGCTGCACGACGTCAGCAGGACTCGCCAGGAAGTCGAGCATTGGGCACTGACCGACTACGCGCTGGCCCTCGAAAAAGGCGACGCCATCTCCGCGCAGGAGCGTCAGAAGATTGTCGATGAATACGCGCGTTATACCGGGCTGGACAAGAAGCTGATCGATAACTCGAATCTGCGTATCGACGTGATGCAGTTCATGAAGAATCTTCTGCTTGACCAGAAGTTGGTCGTGGGCCGCTTGGATGGACGTTTCACGGGACCGCATCCTGCGGGCGTACTGGATAGCGCGTTCTACGATCCGACGGGGTCGGCGATCCTGCCTCCCTACACTGCCGTCTTCAACAACTACGTCCGGACTGAGCTCGGCTACAAAGTCGACACGCCTTACAAGATTTTCGCGTACGAGGAGCCAGGTTTCGAGAAATGGGAGTGGGGCAGCGCGGACAAAGGCTTCCCGAACACGGGTCCTGGCCTGCGTGACGCGCTCACCAAAAACCCCTATCTAAAGGTCCTGGTAATGGAGGGTTACTACGACCTGGCCACGCCCTACGCGGCCGCCAATTACACCTTCGATCACCTCGATCTGCCTCCCGACTATCGAAAGAACATCTCGTACGCGACCTATGAATCGGGGCACATGGTGTACGTCGATGGACCGTCGGGCGCAAAGATGAAGAAGGATCTGGTGGAGTTTATGGAGCGCTCGCGGGCGCACTAGTCGGCGGTCGGCAGCGGAGCACTCAGCATTTCAGCAACCAGCACTCAGTCGGACGTTACCGGATTCGTTCCGAGGATGATGGCGCCTCACCGAAAGCAGCAGCAGATCATGGGAACCCTTACATTTGCGACGAACATCTCGCTGAATGGCTGCTGGCTGAATGCTGAGTGCTGACTGCTGAATGCTGAATGAACGTTGCACCAACTGGGAGTAGACTTCCGCCAAGCTCTCAACAACACCCATGAACAGACGCGCTTTTCTCAAAGCAGGTACCTCAGCGGCGATCGGTGCCCTGGCTGTTTCTCGTCCAGCGTTCGCCGCCGATACCGAGATTTCTCTCCCACTCAGAGAGCCCGGCGCCGTCATCAGTCCGCATATCTACGGGCACTTCGTCGAGCATCTCGGCGGTGTGATCTACGACGGCGTTTGGGTGGGCCGGAACTCGTCGATACCGAACGTGGATGGAATCCGCAAGGAGTTTGTGGATGACATGAAGCGAATCGGCGCGCCGAATCTTCGCTGGCCCGGCGGGTGCTTTGCGGACGGGTATCACTGGCGCGATGGGATCGGCGATGCCTCCAAGAGGCCGCGCACTTACAACTTCTGGCAGCGGCGCATGCCTCCTGGCATCGACGCCACCGAGACCAACCAGTTTGGCGTTCACGAATTCATGCATCTCTGCCACCTGGTGGGCGCTGAGCCATACATCGCCGCCAACGTCGGGTCAGGTACGCCTGCGGAATTTCACGATTGGGTGTCTTACTGCAACGCGCCCCCGGGGACCCTGAGCCTGGCGGACCAGCGCTCGGCCAACGGCGATAGGGAACCGTTCGGCGTGCGGTACTGGGGTGTCGGCAACGAATCCTGGGGTTGTGGCGGCACCATGAGGCCGCAGGAATACGCCGCTCTTTACCGGAAGTTTGTCACCCAGTTCCCCGCATACACCGAGCCATTCCTGGTGGCGACCGGCCCACGCGGGCATTCCGCCGACGGTGACATCGGCTGGACCACGGGCTTTTTCGAGGGCATGCGAGGTTTCGAGCCTCCGCACGGATTTTCGCTTCACTTTTATACGGACTTGCGGCCCACGCCGCTGAAGGCGGAAGATTTCAAGGCCCCGGAATGGTACGAGGTGCTCCTGCGTGGCGTGCGCCTGGAGAAGGTGATCGAAGATCATTGGAAGGAAATGGGGAAATTCGACACGGCCCACCGCACCAAGCTGGTGGTGGACGAGTGGGGCGTGTGGTACGCCCCCGGTTCGGAGATTACTCCTGCCTACATCCTGAGCGAGACCATCACGCTGCGCGACGCCGTGCACACGGGCATGACGTTTGACATCTTCAACCGGCACGCAGACAAAATTGCGATGGCGAATGTAGCTCAGTCCGTCAATTGCATTCATTCCCTGTTTCTGGCGCAGGGCGAAAAATTCGTGCGCACTCCCGTGTATTACATCTTCGACATGTATCGAGCCCATAGGGGTGCGCGACAGGTGCCGGTGAACAACCCGGTTCCGGAACTGAACGTTCCCGTGCTCGCCGGTCAAGCACGGCTGCCGGGGTTGTCGGCATCTGCGTCGATGCGCGATCGCCGTCTGGCGGTGACGTTGACCAACCCTTCGCTGGATGCAGCATTGTCCGTACGAATCCAGCTAGCTGGTGGAGTTCGTGCGAAAGAAGCGCGAGGCGTCGTCCTCACTCATCCGGACATGCGTGCCACGAATACCTTCGCGGACCCCGACGAAGTCAAACCGGCTGTCCACCCGGTCAAAGTGGTTTCGGACGCGCTCGTGCTAAGCGTGCCTAAGCAAGCCGTCATTCTGGTGGAGTGCGAGATAGTCTGAGGTCCCGCGCGTGGAGCAAGTGGGGCATGAACCAAAGAGTCTATGGGAAAACTTTCGCCGTGGCGCAGCTTCTCGGATCCCTGAGTCTCGTGAGTGGCAGCCCGCACGGCAATCCTCTTGGACTCATTGCGGCGATGGTTCTGTTGTCCCCGGAAGCATTTTGGGATTGTTCGCACTTGAAAAACTCGGAATACATTTTGGTTAGGTCTCAATCCTAGTGTCCGCTTTTTTGGTCAACATCATCTGCTGGTGGGGTTGGCGGTGGGAATCAGGGAATCAGAAGGATTCGGGGGGCGCGCTCGGACTCCGGCACTGATTGCTGAATGTCAGGGTTTTCCTGACGACTGACGACTGACGGCTAAGAATAAAACTCCGCGACACCCTCGACCACCCACTGTTGCTCATCTTCCGTGAGTTCCGGGAACATCGGTAGCGCGAGCACTTCGCGCGCAGCCAGCTCAGATTCCGGCAGGTCCCCTTCGCTATATCCCAAGTAAGCGAACACCGGCTGCAGGTGCAGCGGGATGGGATAGTAGACCTCGGTACCGATCCTGCGATCAGCCAGGAACTGGCGCAGATCATCGCGGCGCCGTGCGCGGATCACATATTGATGGAAGACGTGCTGGGCCTGCGGTGTGGTGGCCAGCACGCGGACGGGAGCATCGCCGGTGGCGGCCGTCAGGCCCGACTGCGTCAGCAAACGGTCGTAGGCGGCAGCGTGTTCCCGGCGTTGGCGATTCCACTTCTCAACATACGGTAGCTTCACGCGTAGAACCGCGGCCTGAATACCGTCAAGGCGGCTGTTCCAACCCATCTCTTCATGCAAGTAGCGGCGAGGGCTGCCGTGGTTGCGCAGGCGGCGCATCCGCTGGGCGAAGTCTGCATTGTTGGTCGTGACGATGCCGGCGTCCCCGTAGGCGCTCAGATTCTTGCTGGGATAGAAGCTGAAGGCGGCCGTCGCGCCCATCGATCCGGCATGCCTTCCGCTCCAAGAGGCGCCAATGGCTTGGGCGGCATCTTCGACCAGGACAAGCTGAAACTCATCGGCGATCGCTTGCAGGGCTCCCATGTCGGCGCACTGGCCGTAAAGATGCACCGGCAGGAGCGCCCGCAGATGACTCGATTTTCCAGCACGCAGATGAGCATCCACCTGGCCCGGGTCGATGTTCAACGTGTGCGGATAGACATCGACGAAAACCGGGCGCGCTCCGGCGCGCACGATGGCGCTAGCCGACGCGAAGAAGCTGAGGGGCGTGGTGATGACCGAATCGCCGGGAGCTATACCCCCCGCCATGAGCGCAAGCCAGAGTGCGTCCGTCCCCGAGGCGCAGCCGACCGCGTGCGCCGTCCCACAGAACGCGGCGAGTTCGCTCTCGAACGCTGCCACTTCCTCTCCCAGGATGTAATGCTGCGAGGAGCAGACGCGCTCGATAGCGGCGAGTACTTCCTCTCGGATGGCGGCGTATTGCCGGCTCAGGTCAAGCAGCGGAACAGACGCAAACCGCGTTGCAGATTTCGATGTTGAGGACTTGGTCACGGATAGAAAATTCTAACAGCTGTAAGTAGCGCCGGCATCTTGCCAGCTGTCCCGAGGGCATCTCGTCCTCGGCGGATGCCTCCGGAGCCGCCGAGCCTGCCCTCCGCGAAGTCGAAGGGACGAGGCTACAAGTCTCCTATCTCCAACTTCGGTAAGGGAGGAACAGATTGGCCGGTCTCAAGGGCCTCACGCCAATGCACGAGCGTGCGTAGTAACCCTGCGACATCCAATCCGGCATGGTGCGCGGGGTAGCCTGAGAGATTCCGCTGAGCCCGCGCTAATAATAATCGGCAGCCCACCACGTTTCCGCGCGAGTGGTGGTGGAGCGCGACCGCAACCTGGATCAGTCCCTGAAGAAATTTCCGCTCGGCGTCTGGTGCGGCGCGCCAGACGTCCTCGAGGACCTCGTGGGCGTCGAAGAATTCCCCACGATTGAACAGCTCAACACCGCGTTTGTATCTTTCCTGATGTGCGGTTAGAGATGTCACGGCTGCGGCTCGTCGCTATGGGATTTCATAGATCATTCCCTGTCAACCGTCCCAATTTCCGGATCGAGCGGCCTTCACCTCCCAATAAGATGCTTAATTACAGAAAGATAGACAAAGACACTGGATGGCACCGCATTTGCTTCGTGGCTGTTGTGCTCGGGTGTTGATAGTAGTACCCGTTGTTTTTCCCTGTAGTTATTTCTCTCTCAACTGGAGCCTCTAATTGAGGAAGTCTCACGTCCGCATCGCCCCCAGTACGACTCACGAAATTCAAGTCGGAGACACCAACATGAATTGTACAGTTGCGCGCAAACTGTTGTTGCTGGTTGCGCTCTTCGCAATCAGCGCGTTCGCCCAGGAGACCACGGGCGGAATCAAAGGGTATGTGAAGGATAAGTCCGGCGCGGTTATTCCCAAAGCGCACGTGGAACTCAGCGGCACTGCCCTTCTCAACCCAAAGGAAGCAACCACGGACAGCGCAGGATATTTTTATTTCCAACAACTCCCGCCCGGCGAATACACGCTAACCGTGAAGGCGCCAAACTTCAGCACCTTCAAGCGGACCGGCATTGAACTGGCGGTCGGAAAGCTTCCCAGCATCGATGTCCAGCTCGAGGTTGGAGCGGCCACAGAAGTGGTCGAAGTCTCGGGACAAACTCCCCTTGTTGATGTGACCACCAGCAAAGTCGCGGTTGAAATTCCGAAGGAAGTCATCGATAACCTGCCCAAAGGACGTTCGTATCAGTCGTTGATTCCGTTTGCGCCCGGCGCACGCCAGGAACCTCTGCAAAGTTCGCGCGTGGACCGTTTGCGGCAAAATGGATTCCAGATCGACGGCGCCAGCGATAGCGAAAACACCTACCTGGTGGAAGGAATGGACACCAGCAACATTCAGAATGGTGGCGTCAAGCAAGGCGTCATCTTCGAATTTGTCGAGCAAGTCCAGGTGAAGACCAGCGGCACTGAGGCGGAATTTGGCGGTGCGATGGGTGGCGTCGTTAACGTCATCCAGAAGCGCGGCAGCAACAACTGGCGCGGCAGCCTGGTTGCTTACTATCGGAACAACGGGCTCGATGCGAACGACCAGTGTGCCACCACACCACAGCCCTCGTTGTCGGAATCGGTCGTGCCGAGCGGCACACAGCTTGCCTGTGGCCTGCGCTACAATCCCGCGTCAGCGGTCGACAATGCAGCACGGCTCGATCAGGCCGTAGACTACTACCAGCAGAAGCAGGACAAGTATCGCACGGTCGAAGCCGGCTACGAAATTGGTGGGCCACTGTTCAAGAACAAATTATGGCTTTTCTCCAGCTATGTCCCGACGATCGACAGGATTTCCCGCAACGTGCTTTTCACGGGCACGATAAGTCCTGGGGTTCATGGCTACACCCGCAGCGATACGGTACACAATATGTTGAACCGGCTGGACTATCAGCCTTTCGCCAATTTGCGTCTGTTCGCCGGCTGGCAATATGGCTACCATAGAATTACCGGGCAATTGCCGACGCTGCCGGATTCGGTTGCGGGGCAAGCCAATCCCATTGCAACCGGCGATCCGAACCAGTACAGATCCGATACCGGCTCCGTAAACCCGAGCAATATTTTCAACTTTGGTGGCGATTGGACGCCCACCGCGCGGACGGTCGTGGCCGTGAGATACGGCTACTTCTACTACAACTCGGAAGACCGGGGTCTGCCGAATGGCATCCGCGATATCTTCCAGACCGATCTCACGGCAGGGACAACAACCTCCCCTCTGAACGGTTCGGTACTGGCGCCCACAGGCTCGCCGGAGGCCTCGTTTGCGCACTCGGCCGGCTTTACCAACATCTCTGCCAACCTGACCACGCTGCATGACGTTTTCTCACGGAAGACGTTCTCGAGTGACGTTTCGTACTCGGTAAGCAAGTGGGGAACCCACAACTTCAAGGCGGGCTACGGCTTTAACCATCTGTACAACGATGTGTTCCAGGGGATCAACACGGCGCGTATCAATATCTTCTATGGAACGAAGTACACGCCCTCGACTCCGGCCGGAGTTGCGGCGTGTGCCACGATCGCGGCCGATAACCAGGCAACGTACGGCGCACCTCCTGGGATCTGCGCAGGACTTGCGGGATATTTCACTATCATGGATGGAATTACCACCGTCGGAATCGCCTCCAGCAATAACCATGGGATCTATGGGCAGGATTCCTGGACGGTGGGTCACGGCCTAACCCTGAATCTGGGCGTGCGCTTCGACAAGGAATATTTGCCACCCTACAGCCCGGGCAATCCCTCGGTGAGCTTCGGCTTTACCCAGAAGGTGGCCCCGCGCATCGGTGGCGCTTACGATGTGTTGCACAACGGGAAGTTGAAGGTCTTCGCCAGCTACGGCAAGTTCTTCGACATCATGAAGTACTCTCTGCCCCGCGGTTCGTTCGGTGGCGAGTACTGGCATGACTGCGTGTATGCCATGGATTCGGTGGATTTCACAGCAATCACACCGACCAGTCCGGGTGGTCACGCTTGCGGCCCGACCCAGGATCCGTCAGCCGGCGTCACCGTTGGACGCTTCATCGAAAACATCAACTGGCGCGCACCGGCCGGCAATCCTGCCGACCCCGGTGTTGATCCAAACATGAAACCCATGTCGCAGCACGAGTACATTGTTGGTGCGGATTGGGCGATCATGCCCAAGATGGGCCTGGAAGTTCGTTACGCACGCAAGCGGCTGGACTCGGCTGTGGATGACATGTCGCTGGATGATTCGGTTTATTACATTGGGAATCCGGGTCCAAACAGGTTTGCCGATCTGTTACATCGGCCCCTACCCGCAGCTGGATTTCCCGATGCGGTTTGCCCTGACTGCCCCCTCGCACCCCGCGCGATCCGGGATTACGACGGGATCGAGACACGGCTGACTTACCATGGATCGAAACTGTTCGGGCAAATGACTTACACCTATAGCCGACTCTATGGTAACTATTCCGGGTTGACGGATACCGACATCACCGATGGCAACGGTGGTCGGCACAACGCCAACAACAACAGATCCTTTGACTTGCCGGTGATGCAATACACCACCACGGGCAGAATTGTGGACGGCCCGCTGGGGACAGACCGTCCGAGCGTTCTGACCCTCAACGGCTACTACCCGGTACGGTGGTTTGGCATGGAGACAACTTTCGGGATGATCCAGACGATCGCTCAGGGGACGCCGAAGTCCACCTGCGTGCCGGTCGTGGACAGCACCTCGTCGTGCCAATACTGGGGCCAACGAGGAGACTGGGCCAACATCAGCCGGGATCCCGCTACGGGAGATCTGGTGCTGGACAGCGTACAGCATGACGCCCGGATGCCGTGGTATACGCAGACGGACTTCAACCTTGGACACGCTTTCCACGTCAGCAAGACCAATGAAGCCATGCGGCTCATGTTTGAAGTGAATGTGTCGAACATCTTCAACCAGCGAGCCGTGCTGTCCTACAACCCCAACCCATTCGCCCAGGGCAACGAGTTCATCAAGAACAGCTTGCCCACCACGGTGAATCCCCTTGGGTATGACGTGAAGACGTTCCTCACCGGCTATGACCCGATCGCCCATGCCAACGGCGAAGGGCTGATCAGGGCCAACCGGTATGGACTGCCATTCCTGTTCCAGGGTACGCGGACCATGCGCCTCGGTATGCGGTTCACGTTCTAGGTAGCGCAACTTAACAACAGGGGCCGATGCTCGACACGGCCCCTTTTTCTTTTGACGGTACAATCGTCACTGAGGATGTTGAGTGCCAAGCCTGCCAGGATCAATCTTCATGTCGCGAAACGCGTGGAGCATCATATTTCTCGTTCTTGCATCGTCCCTTCTGTGCCACCCGCAGGCAAGGATGGACACGCGCACGCCAGTCAGCCTGCGTTTTGTCATCACTGTCGAGACTGAGATGGCAAGAGCCAAGCATGTCACGGTCGAGTTGATGGATGCGATGGGCTCGGGTGCCGCGGTAAACCGGAGGGAAACGGATGACAATGGCACGGTCGAGTTCCAAACGCTCTCTGGAGTCCACCAGGTGCGGATTAGCGGTCCCGGCATCCAGCCCTACGAGGGCGAGGTAGAGGTTACGCCGGCCGAGATGACACACATGGAGCGGATTCGAGTGCGACGTTTGGCGACCGCCGATACATCCGCTCCGGGCGGAGCCGCGGCACCTGTGCCAGCTGTTCGCCTGCATATTCCAGAGGCCGCGCGTAAGGCCTTCGAAAAAGGCATGGAGGCCATGCACGCTCAGAAGTGGGAGCAGGGTCGCACACAATTCGAGAACGCAATCAAGGAATATCCTGACTATGATGAGGCCTATCTCAATCTGGGGGTGGTCCAGGGACAACTGAAGGACGTAGAGGGCGCCCGCCGATCATTTTCAAAGGCGGTGGAGCTGAATCCGGATTTCGCCGAGGCCAATCGTAACCTGGCACGGATTCTACTGAGCGAACACAACAACGATCAGGCCTTGCAACTGCTGAAGCGCTCCTTAGGCACCGAGCCCAATAATGCCTGGGCGCTCCTCAATGCCGCATATCTGGAATTGCAGGCCAAATCTTTCGAACAGGCCCTGGCGGATGCCCAGCACGTCCACCAGTTGCCGCACGACGCCTTTGCTAATGCACACATGATCGCAGGATATGCAGCGCAAGCAATGGGACAGTCGGAAGTGGCGCAGAAAGAATTTCGTCTCTACCTCAAGGAAGAACCAAGCGGTCCCAACGCGAAGCGAGCACGAGAGGCGCTCGAAAAATTAGCTACGTCTAAGCAGCCCTAGGCGTCAACTACCGAAAGCCTTCGGCGCTTCAGTCAAGGCGAAACGGTTCTCAAATCGAGACATCGTCTTCAAATCGAGACATTGCCCGAGGTTTCGTGGCGGGAAATACGCAGAGATAGGCTGTCATCAGCCCGGATCCCGTGAATGGATCTCTCGAACCCACTCTGCTATCGACCTAAACATAACAATCGAATAGCGTTGGATAGAAACCGGAATTACCGTATTTCATAGACACTGGCACGAGCTCTGCGGAATTCCGGATTTCTTCGATGAACATAACGCAACTCATTGAACAGGCTTAACCTAACAATGCGCTGTTTGGTAGTGGAGTTGCAGGTGTTATGGGCCCCCAGATTTCTGAGGTAGCAAAGTGGCCTCTCGGCTACGGCCTCGGTTCACGTTTCTTTGTTCAGATTCCACGGAGGTACTCATGTTGAGGTACAGAGTTCTTGTTCTTGGTGTGCTGGTCGTGCTGGTGAGCACGTTTGCATGGGCGCAGACCGGGTCGATTCAGGGAACGGTTTCGGATCAGACGGGAGCGGTGGTCCAAGGCGCTGAAGTGACCGTGAAGAATCTGGCGACCAACGCGTCCCGTGTGGCCACCAGCGGCGAAGCCGGAGTTTATAGTCTACCCAACTTGCCGCCTGGACACTATGAAGTGACCGTAAAGAAAGTCGCTTTCAAGACATATCATCTGGACGATGTGCAGTTGACGGTCGCGCAGGCGTTGGGAATCGATGCTGCGCTTGAGCCGGGAACTGTGACTGAGGAAGTGCTGGTTCGCGCCAGTGAAGTGCCTCCGGTGGATTTGGAGACATCGCAGATCAGCAACCTGGTCGACTCGCGGCAGATCCTGGACCTTCCCTTGATCACGCGCGATCCCTACAGCCTTGTGCTGCTGTCGCCAGGGACGTCGCAAACTAACACGCGCCTGGGTGGATTCACGGTCAATGGTGCGCGTGAACGCAACAACAATTTCCTGCTCGATGGCGTGGACAACAACGATACGTCGGTGCCCGGCGGCGCCGGGGGCGTGTTGAGCGCCAATCCCGATTCCACTGAAGAATTCCGTGTCATCACCAACAACTTCAATGCGGAATACGGGCGCAACACGGGCGCGATCGTGGACGTAGTCACGAAGAGTGGAACCAACAGCTTCCACGGCGGTGTTTATGAATTCGGCCGCTGGAACAGCTTTGGCGGAGCACGCGACTGGTTCAATCCGGCGATCGACGCGAGTGGACAGCGCACGAAGATGAACCCCTACACGCGGAACCAGTTTGGGTACTCGATCGGCGGTCCCATTTTCAAGAACAAGACCTTCTTCTTTTTCAATCAGGAGTTCCAGCGATTCCGCACGACGCTGACCAATACAGCGACGGTTCCCACGTCAGAGTTCAAGACTGGTCAGTTCCTCTACAATGGCACAACCCCGCTGGATATCACGGAAACCGGGGCCAACAACTTTACGCCGAACATCCTGGAGCCGTTCGGGATTACGGGCTTGCCTGCACTTCCCGCTGATCCAACCATGCAAAATGTTTTTAACCTGTACCCCAGTCCAACATTCGCCAATGGCGACGGTTACAGTGGGACCCTACAGTTTCCCAGCGGTTCGCAACAAAACAGCTATCAGGCGGTGGTGAAGATCGACCATCACTTCACGGACCGGGAGACTTTTAGCGGGCGCTACGGATACAACCACTTCGAGGACCCCAATCCATTCCACGACGACATTCTGCCGGGTAACGTGGGTGGTGTGAGTACGAAGTCGATCAACCAAGGCATTGCTGGGAGTCTCACGTCGACCCTTACGAACAGCTTGATTAACAACTTCACGTTTGGATGGAATAAGGTCTACTCCACGTTCGGGTGCACTGGCCTGAGCACGGTGGACAGCGTTACCCCTCAGCTTGACCAGTTTGGCAACGGCTGGGATTTCAACATGGATCCCTTCACGAGTATCGGCTGTACGTCACTTGTGTCCGACGGTCAGTGGCGGAAGACCGGTACAACCAGTTTCTCCGACAGCCTAAGTTGGGTGCACGGAAATCACACTTTCAAATTTGGGGGCGACTTCAGAAATATTGCGGAACAAGGACCCGACAGCTTCTTCTCGCGCAGACAAGTGTTCCTGGATACCAATCTCAATTTTGGGCTTCAGTTCGTAGACGCGCCGTCAGTACCCGATATCAAGGACGACTTCCAGCTACAGGATGCGGCGTCTGCTTACTATGGCATGGTGTGGCAGGACCTTAACGCAGAGTTCTTCGACAAGGCCTCTATCCGGCAAGCAACGAACAATAAACGTTTTCGGCAACACGAATATGACTGGTTTGGACAGGACACGTGGAAGGTGCGTCCCAACATCACGTTAACTCTCGGATTACGCTATCAACTCGACGGAGTTCCGTATGAGGAGGATGCTAACTTCTCGAATCTGTTGACGGATCCCACAACGTTCCCGGTGGTGATGTCGATTGTGGGCCCCGGAACCGGGAATTCTCTCTATAAGCAGGACTATTCGAACATCGAGCCGAGAGTTGGATTCTCCTGGGACCCGTGGAAAGACGGAAAGACTGCGGTGCGCGGAGCTTTCGGGATCTTCCACGACCGTGTGTTCGGCAATCTCTTCGGAAACGCGCGCGGAAATCCGCCCTTCGAGCAGGACTGGTTAACCAACCCCCTGGAAACCCTCAACCAGTTCTATGACCAGTTCGTTACTGGGGGATCCGGAGGCCTCAACGGCTCACCATTCCCGTTACCGAACGTGCCTGAGACGACGCCTTCGGCAACGATTCCGCTCTTTGATCCCAACTTGGGTGTTGGCGGGCTGGCACCAGTTATCTTCGATACTCACTTTCGAAACTCAGCCAGCAACAATTGGAATTTCGGAATTCAGCGCGAGTTGCCAGGCAACCTTACTGTTGATGTGAGCTACATTGGCGCTAAAGGGACACACATCTATCGGGAACTGGACGGAAATCCACCGGACCCGACGTTAGTCAACCAGTTGCTCGATTTCTGCGTACCTTCAAATCCACAGAACACGATGCACTGCACGGCCAATACCGTGACGAAGACTAATCTGTACAAGGGCTTCGAGTTCGGTGCGTTACCGTTCAACGCTGTGCAATTCAACGCGCTTGTGCAGCCTTTCTATATTCGCTCAGTCGCCAACTCCAACTACCATTCACTGCAGACGAAGGTGACCCGTCGCCTGAGTCATGGACTGCAGGTGCAAGGTTCCTACACTTGGGCGCATGCCCTTGACAACGCCGGCGATCCGATCGATCCGGCCGCAGGCAACCGAGGTTTCCCGCGCAACTCGCGAAATCTGGCAGAGGAATATGGCAACTCCGACAACGATATTCGGCATGTGTTCGTGCTGAGCTATCTCTGGGAAGCGCCGATCGGGCGAGGCAAAGCGTACCTGAACCACGGATTTGCGGGGCGTTTCTTCGAGGGAATTCAATTCTCGGGGATCACAACCGTGGAGAGCGGCCATCCATTCGATGTCTACAGTTCGACCGACAGCGAACGTACCGGCCTCAGCAACCGAGGGGATCTCATCGGGGACCCGTTCGCTGCGGGAGCGAACGTGAGCAGTGGGAATAAGGTGTATTTCACGAACTACGACGCGAATCTTTATCCGAATCCGGGCTCAGGGGCGTTCACTGAGCCGGAGTACGGGCGGCCCGGAAACATTGCTCGGAACCATTTCTTCGGTCCTGGGTATGTGGATTTCGACCTGGTTTTTTCCAAGAACATCAAGTTTACCGAGCGTGTCGCCATGCAACTGCGTGTGGAAGGGTACAACATCTTTAACCACCCGCACTTTACGAATCCTGGTTCGGACCCAGGGGCCAACGGCAATTTCCTGGGCTCCTCGATTTTTGGACAGATCACTTCGACGGCTTCGCGGCCAGATGCTACCACGTCCGCGCGGCAGATGCAGGTGGCTCTGAAGTTGAACTTCTGATTCGCACGACCTTGATCACAGGCGCCTGCGGAGAAGTCCGCAGGCATTTTTTGTCTAGGATTGTTTTCTGATCGCTTCCCACCTGATCTCAAGTTCCTTCAAACCGGGCGAGTGCGTAGCAAGAACGCACGGAATGGAGAAGAAAACATGCAGTGCCTCAGGATGCCGTTAGTCCTGCTTCTTGTTTCGGTCCCGATGACTTGGCCTGTCCCTCGGGCTCTTGCCAGCGATTCGAACATTAAGGCTGAGGACCTGTTGACCCATCACCTCGAGTCGATCGGTTCGGCCGAGGCTCGCGGGTCTGCGAAAACTCGCGTCGTGCAGGGCAAAGCCGTATATCGCATTCTGGTTGGAGGTGGAGGGCGGTCGGAGGGCACGACGGGATTTGTAAGCGAAGGCCACAAGCTGCGCTGGATGGTGAAGCTTCCGTTGATTGACTATCGTGGGGAGAACATCGTTTTCGATGGAAACGCAGTAAGCGTCTCGTTTGCGAACTCGAATCAGAGCCGGTCCCCTTTCGCCTCGTTTATCGCGACCCAGGACGTAATCGTTCGGGAAGGCCTTCTCGGGGGCACGCTCTCGACGGCTTGGCCCCTTCTCGAAGTGGGCGAGCGCAAAGTCAGGCTCATTGTGGAAGGCTTGAGGAAAGTGGATGGCCGCCAGCTTTATCAGGTCCGATACGAGCCCTCGCGACGAGCGGACGCCAACATCACACTGTATTTCGAGCCCGAAACGTTTCGGCATGTCAAAACCCTTTACATTACGTCGATCGGCAACAATGTGGGGTCCGACATCACCAAGAGCTCGAAGCTGCAGCCCGAGCGGACAACTCTAGAAGAGCGGTTTAGCGACTTCAAGACCGCGGATGGATTGACCTTGCCAAGTCATTGGAATGTCCAGTTTACGCGCGAATTGCCGGACGGCACCACATCAGTCACGGAATGGGATCTGAAGGAAGATCAGATCACCAACAACAGGGGATTGGATCCAAGAAACTTTGCCGTGAAATAAGCGCGAGAGATTGTCTCGTGCTCGCTCTGTTTTGAGGGTCAGGGTTACCGAAGAGATGTCAACCCCGGGCTGCGCCCGGTGGTCGGCCCGAGGGCGGCCGTCCCCAAGCGGGCAGAAGTGCCCGCTCCACACTTTCACTTTCCGAACATCGGGTAGTGACTCGCTGCGCCCATGAAGAACAACATGACAATGCTGAGATAGGCGTTGGCGCGCGAGGCCATGAACGCCATGCGGGCCATGCGCTTGGATTGTTCGGGAATCGGCGCGCCCTTGGTTGCGTTGTCTTTGGTCCAGGCGATCAGGCGTTTCTGGATGCGCCAGATCACACCCCAGACATTGAGCATCATCACCCAGCCGATGCCGCCGCCGATGCCGATCGTAAGCAGACGATTGCTTTGCCATCCTTGATCGTTCAGGGTCAGGAAGCACCAAGCCGCGACGAACACTACCACGGCGTAGATCACGCCAAGGACTGGGCCTTTATCGAGGGCGCCTTTGCCGGGGATCAGCACTACGTAGAGGATTCCCCAGACCACGGTCCAGATTCCGAAGAAACTTCCCATCGCGAGGCCGGAGCTGGCGCCCGCATTGTGCGCATCCGTGGCCACGATGTTGCCCCAGTAAATGATTCCAGCCAGCACTGTAATCACCGCCGACATGCGGAACCACCACAGCGCGCGGGGCATCAGGATGGGCACGACTTTGCCTTTGGTGGCTGCGTCCAGTTCTTTCTGAACCGGCACGTTGACCAAGTTGAAAAAGTAAAGCAAGCCGATCCAGGTGATGCCGGCAAGGAAGTGGATCCAGCGGGTGATCATCAGGAAGTTGGTACTGAAGTCTCCCGGCAGGTGGATATTGGGACTGAGAAACATCGCTGCAGAGTGAAGCATGAGTTCCTCCGGAGTGCAGGCGGATTGTACACCCTGGCTGGGAAATGTTGTTCCTGTGGACTGCAGTGTTTTCGCCGGAAATCAACGATGGGATCAACCGCAGAGATCGCGGAGATCCACCGCCGAGATCGCAGGTTGATGGTGAGTTCCCGCGCGGCTGGCAAACTTCCGCTGCCCCTGGCTTTTCCGGATTGCGTAACGTATTACCCGGGTTACCGGTTTCCTCAGGCGTTCATGCCAAGCTGGTACCAGAAAGTTGCTCGTTCCAACTTAAGAGCAGAGCGGGATTGAAAAGTCTGGCTTGAGGCCTTATTGTACGAAGTGCTGTCCCACGACGGCCCGGCCTCCGCAAGACTGGCCAAATGCCGGACTGGTCACGGGTTGTCCCCCCTGCTCTTTGTGATCGGAAGCGCCACGGATCACTCAGGAGCAGCTGATTTTTTTGAGTCCAAATTTTGGCAAGGAGATCGGCAGATGGAGAACAAGCCGGCGCAAAACATCCAGGATTCCTTCCTCAACACAGCCCGCAAGGAAAAGCTCAACATCACCATCTATCTGCTGAGTGGGGTCAAGCTGACGGGCCGAATCCGGTCGTTCGATAAATATTCGGTCGTACTGGAGACCAACAACCAGGAACAGTTGATCTTCAAGCACGCCATCTCAACCGTGGTGATGGGGCGGGTGCCGCATGCGACCTTCGGGTCGCACAGCGAAGGCAAGCCGGCTGCGGTAGCAGCGCCCGTGGCCGTACCTCCAGCCTCGGCATCCGGTACAGAGGGATAAGGCGCATTCCAGTTGCGCAGCGCAGATTCCACACGTTCGCGTAAGGACGACGCGGTGCGCCGCGCGCTCAAGGGCGATGCTCGGGACTTGGATCGGCGCGACTCGAGCGAACGCGCATTCTTGGTCGGCCTGGATGTGCGCGTGCGCTCGCGCAATGCGGGTAAACGCTCGCTCACGGCGGGCGCGCAGTCGGCGCGCGATGCCGCCACCAGCGTGGCTGCCGGGGCAAAGCCTCCCAGCATGCCGGAGTTCAGCGCGGACGAGTCGCTGGACGAACTCCGGACGCTTGCCACGAGTGCGGGCGCGGCGGTGGTTGGCGAAACTCTGCAAAGACGCGACCGGCCTGACCCTGCAACCCTGATTGGGGGCGGCAAGCTGGAAGAGATCGCTGGCGCGGCGGCCTCGGCGGATGCGGACCTTATCCTGTTCGATCACGATCTTTCTCCCTCCCAGCAACGCAATATCGAACGCATTCTGCACAAGCGCGTGATTGACCGCACCCAGCTCATCCTCGACATTTTTGCGCGGCACGCGAAGACCCGCGAAGGTCAGTTGCAGGTGGAACTGGCGCAGCTGGAGTACATGCTGCCACGGCTGGCGGGGCGAGGTGTCGAGATGTCACAACTCGGAGGCGGTATCGGCACGAGAGGGCCTGGCGAAACGCAACTCGAGACGGACCGGCGGAAAATCTACCGGCGCATCCGGCACGTGAAGGAGCAGATTGAGAGTGTGCGGCGAATTCGCGCGCAACAGAGGCAGCGAAGGGAATCGGTTCCGGTGGCAACCGTGGCCCTGGTCGGATACACCAACGCCGGTAAATCGACCTTGTTCAATGCGCTGACCAATGCCGAAGTGCTGGCGTCCTCGAAAATGTTCGCGACTCTGGACCCGACGATTCGCGGAGTGGAGTTGCCTTCGCGGCGCAAGGTTCTGCTATCCGACACTGTGGGATTCATCCGGAACCTCCCGCACACGCTGATTTCGGCGTTCCGCGCGACCTTGGAAGAAGTGCAGCGCGCGGCGCTGATCCTCCATGTGTCAGATGCAGGCGGCCCTCTGACGGCCGAGCAGGATGCGCAGGTGGAGTTGGTGCTGAAAGAACTCGAAGCCGAGAAGAGGCCCCGGCTGCACGTCATGAACAAGATCGATCTGCTGGAACCCAAGCAGCGGGAGGCTTTACGGGATGACGCGCAGACTGTGCATGTGTCGGCAGTGCGCGGCGTCGGGATTGCGACTGTGCTGGAGCGCATCGACCAGGTGTTGGAAGAAGATCCGGTGAGCCGCGTGCGCTTGAGTATTCCGCAGAAGGAAGGGAAAGTTCTGGCGATGCTGGCGGCGCGCTCGCGGATTTACTCGCGGCAGTACAAGGACGGCGTGGTGGAGATGGAGGCGGAGGCGCCGGAGTCGGTGGTGCGCAGGGTGCGGGAGTGGATGGTGAAGTAGGGTAGCTCTTAGCGTTCGCTTGAGCCCAAGACTTGCGGACGACGAAGCTTCCCAATCTCGTTGGGTGGGATTTGTGGCGGCAAATCTTTCGACGTTCACTACAAATACTTGGAAAAAGTCTCTAAGTGGCAGGATGTAAGAGGACGGCTCACTTGGTCCGAGGGGTCCAGCTAAGAGCCAATGACTAAGAGCAACGAGCTAAAAATTAAATGGGCCGATAGCCAAAAAGCGGTGACTTTTCTTGGCTGCCGGCCCATTCGATCCTGAATTGGATCGGAG
>UEXW01000039.1_pt1 | contig 126389 bp, 117 predicted proteins | sample 4301151 | NCBI WGS metagenome assembly UEXW01 (sample SAMEA4773176, study PRJEB27434) | metagenome | biome: 2259; feature: agricultural soil; material: soil | place: USA | collected 2014-09 | depth 0.25 m | reverse complement strand
CGCCCGCTCCACTCGTCCTTTCGCTTGCGGGGAACTGGCGGCGATGATCTCGATGCCCAGCTTCGCGCACATGCGCCCACCCACAACCGATTTGAGTGCTTGAGGTTTCAGTCCGCTATTCGTAGTGCAACGCTTCCACCGGATCCATGCGCGCAGCTTTCAGCGCGGGGAAGAAGCCCGACACGATTCCAACCAGCGACAGGATGATGAACGAAATCGCCATCACTGGGGTCGAGGCGTGCAGGAAGATGTCGCCTTCGTGGTTGGTGGTCTTATAAAGGTCGCCATAGAGTGGCATAGGCGGGATGACCCAGGTTAGGAAGACGGCCACCCCCATGCCGATGATGCCGCCTACAAAGGTGAGTACCAGCGCTTCCAGCAGAAATTGAATCAAGATGTGCCGCGGTCTTGCCCCTAAGGCCTTGCGAAGTCCGATCTCGCGGGTGCGTTCGGTCACCGAGACCAGCATGATGTTCATCACACCCACGCCTCCGACGGCCAGCGTGACCGCACCGATTAGGCCTAGCACAGCCTGCAAGCCGATGGAGAACGCGTTGATCATCTCCCGGCTTTCGATGGTGTCCCAGACTGGGGTTGCCTTGTCGTCTTTGGGATCGAAGTGATGACGGCGGGCGATCACTTCACGCACTGCCGCTACAGCTTTCTTGTTCAGTTCGGGGGCCTGCGGCTGGATGATGATCATGTCGGGATCGCGCACCTGTTTTAGGTCGCGATATGACTGGAAGGGAATGAAGCCCTGTTCGTTGTCGGGACCCTGGTACATCGAGTCCTGAATCTTGTTGCGCAGGACGCCAATGACGTCGAAGGTCTGGCCCCCGATGCTCAGGCTCTGACCGACCGCTGGGGCGCCCTGAAAGGCTTTCTTGGCGGCGTTGTATCCCAGGATCACCACGCGGCGGTGGTCGACGAAGTCACCTTCGTTGAAGTAGCGGCCATCTTCGATGTCGAGCTTGCGCATCTGGCCGTAAGGGAGTTCTACGCCGCGGGTCTGGATCGAAACCACCCGCGTACCGATCTTGTAGCCGAAGTCACTGCAGGATTCGGCGCTTACGGCGCGTACCAGGGGCACTTCGTCCCGCACAGCTTCGACGTCTTCGTACTCGTAACTGACCTTCTTGCCGGCGCGCTGACCGCCTGCTTGCATGCTGGTCTGGCCCGGCCAGAGCACGATGACGCCGTTGCCCATGTTCATGAAGGCGTGCAGCACGCCGCCGCCCAAACCCTGCCCGTAGGCCAGCAGGATGACCACCGAGGCCAGTCCCCACACGATGCCGAGCATCGTGAGCACCGAGCGCATTCGGTTCCGCATCAGAGCCTGCCAGCCTTGCGAGATGAGTTCTTTTAGGAACATGGGTTACCTCTCAATGGCCGACGCCTTTGAAGTTCCCCCTAAACGCAAGGTCCCTCGACTGGGTTCGGCTGCACCTTCGCTCGGGATGACATTTTTGTAGGGGCGCTCGGACATTGGCGGCCTTCTTCCAACAGCAAGCAACATGTGGTTTCAAATTACCCGATTACCAAATGACACAATTACTCAATTGCTTTAGTCGACCCGGATATCTCCCGAGCCGGTGTGCACGCTGATTTCCGGGCCGCCGCCATTCACCTTTCCACGAATGGACTTGCGCTCTTCTTGCACTCGTCCCTGGATGGTGGTGGTTACGGGATGGCCGACTTCAACGCTTCCGGAACTGGTGGACACATCCAGGTCGAAGGCTGCCTGCTCGGGTACGCGCAGCTGAGCGTTGCCAGAGCCCGTCTTCACGGACCAACTGCCCGCGGGCTTTCCGTCGACGCTTACGTCGCCGCTGCCAGCACTCACGCGCAGGCCACCATCCACGCCACGGACTTCGATGTTGCCAGAGCCGGTCTCCACGCTGATATCGCCCTTACTGTTTTCCTCGATGCGGATGTCGCCACTGCCCGCGCGCGCCTCAACCGGACCCGCAGCGCCCCGTGCTTCGACGTTGCCGGAACCGGTGTGAACGCGGAGGTCGCCGGCCAGATCGCGCAAACGCACATCGCCCGAGCCAGTTTCAATTTCAACCCCGGCTTTCATGCCTGCGATAGTCTGATCGCCAGAGCCGGACTTGGTGCGGACCTTGGTATCGGCAGGCGCAGTGATCTCGTAGTCGATTGCGACGTCGCGGACATTCACGTACTCGATGCGCACGTGATTGCCGTTCTGGGTGATGGGAGGATTCTGCTCGATGCCCTGAACTTCGGCTTTCTTGCCGCCGTTGAACCAGCGATCACCGACGTGAATCTTGCCAATGATGGCGATGCTGCCTGCCGGGCCGCTGCGGACGGTGACGTCGCCGGAGCGGGTGAAGACTTCAAGGTCGGCGGCGCCGCTGACCGTCAGAGTTTTCTCGAAGCGTCCCTGCTCGGACGCCAGTGCCAGGGTCGTTGCTACCAGCAAGCACAGAACAACCGTTATGGACTTCACGAATGTTGGACGCATGGGCATTCTCCTTGCAAAGTTATTCATAGCGCAGCGACTCCACAGGAGTCATGTCAGCCGCACGTTGTGCGGGGTACATCCCAGCCGTAAACGTGATCAGGGAAAGCGTGATCACCGAAACCACAATCGAAACCGGAGAAATGATCGGATGCGGGACGAAATCGGGCAAGGGAAGACTTGATAGCGCAAAGCACGCTCCCATGCCGAACGTGAGACCGAGGACACCGCTCACCGCGGTCAGCATTACCGACTCGGCAAAGAACTGCCTGAGGATGTCAGCGCGGGTAGCGCCGATCGCCTTGCGCACGCCGATCTCGCGCGTGCGTTCCGTTACCGAAACCAGCATGATGTTCATCACGCCGATGCCGCCCAGACCGAGGGTCACGATGGCGACGCAGGCGAAGAAGATCGTCACCACATCGAAGATGTTGGCGACCATCTTGGCGCCCTCCATGGTGTCCCAGATGAAGAGCGCGTCTTTGTCCTTGGCGTCGAAATGGTGAACGCGACCGAGCACCCGGCGCACTTGCATGACGGCATCCTCGTGGGCGTCCGCGTCGGCGACTTCGAAGACGATGTTGTCCAGGTGCCCCTTTACGATCCCTTTCTTGATGGGAGGAGGGAAGTCGCGGGCGACCGAAGAATAGGGGGCGAACAGGTAGTCGTTATCGGGCCCGTCGTAGTTGGAGTTCTGCTTCTTCTCGGCCAGCACGCCAATCACGGTGTAAGGCACGCTCTTGATCAGGAGGGTGGAACCTACCGCCGGCTGGCCCGGAAAAAGCTGGCGCCTCGCGGCGAAGCCGAGAATGACCACGCGGTGCGAGTCGCGTTCGTCGTCTTCGGTGATGAGCCGACCCTCGTCGATGATCAGCGAACGGAAGTCCTGGTAGGAGGGCCAAATGCCCACCACGCCGCGGCTGGCGGAATTGAATTGGCTAACTTCCGGAATGGAGCGGCGCATCTCGGGGCTCACATTCTTCACGAGGTAGCACTCGTTGCGAATCAGGCGGGCGTCGTCGATGGTGAGGGTGATTTCGCGGCCGGCCGCGAGGCCTCCGATCTGTGAACTCGTTCTCCCGGCCCAGACGATGACCAGGTCTTTGCCCAGGGTCTGCATCCGCCGCTTCTGGTCGGCGCTGAAGCCTCGCCCCAGCCCCACCAACAGGATCACTGACGAGATTCCCCAGACGATGCCAAACATTGTCAGGAAGATCCGCATCTTGTGCGCCCGAAAGGTCGCGATCGCCTGGCGGAGGATTTCGAACAAACTCATGGTCGCGCTCGGTGGCCGACAGGCTAACTGTTTCCATCACTTAGACGGACGCCCGACGGCTTAGTTACATCTTCAAGGGACTATACGCACAGGGGCGGGAAAATGTTCATTCGGCGGAAGTTCGAGTCCCGAAACAGGAAGACGGTTTCTAGTTTCGGGTTTCGAGGAACCCCCCGGCCCTCGCTTTGGCGTTGTGGGTGTCCAGGGTGTGGCAACCGTCCGCTGTGAAATTGTCGGCAGGACCCGTGGGGTATCGGGCAAACGCGAGGTCCCTCGACTGCGTTCGGCTACGCCTCACTTTGCTCGGGATGACAATGCGTGGGAAGGGTCCGGCTGGCCCTATCCTCATTCCCCGGAGTAGTCCGCTGCCTTGCCGATGGCATGGGTCAACGAGTCGGCCAACTCGGTCGGAATCGAGAGCACGATCTCGTTGGAATCGGGAGCCACGGGAAGTGTGACGATGAGGTAGAAGCGCCCAGCACCTCCCTGCTGGACTTTCAGCTCCAGCTTGCCGGCCGGGCTGGGCAGAGGGAAGACTCGTTCGTAGCGGGTGGTGTCGTGGGTTTGAGACATAGTTGCTTTTGAAGATGAGCGGTTGAGCCGCAAGGTCGCATTAAAGGCTACGCTTTTTTTCAGCCGACGGGCGTGAAAGGCCCTAATTCCGCACGTTTGTGATACTGACGTGCCTGTAACCGTGTGTTGACGTAGTACCAGGAGGGCTCCGAGATGACCAATTTCGCCATCGACAACAATCTTCTCGAAGAAGCCCAGAAACTTGGGCATCACCAGACCAGAGAAGAGACGGTGAAAGCTGCCCTCGACGACTACGTCAAGCGGCGAAAACTGCAGGGAATCCTCTCGCTTTTTGGCACGATCGAATACCACGAAACTTACGATTACAAATGTGGACGCAAAGGAAAACGGACGTGACCTCGAAACGATTTCGTTTTCACTGCGCGAGTTGAGGCAGAAAAGGCACGGACCGAAGTCCGTGCCTTCTGGTTAAATCCTCGGGAGTAGGCTCAGCTTAGGTCTACTGCAGAACCACCTGATCACCTTCCTTCAACCCACTTAGCAGTTCCGTCTTGGCTCCGTTCGAAATGCCGATATTTACGGCCACCTTGCGCTTGCCTTCTTTGCCCTTCTCGTCCGGGATCTCTACGGACGCTTTCTTATCCTTGTCGTAGAGGATCGAGCCTTCCGGAATCTGCAGCACGTTCTTGTGCTCTTCCAGAATGATCTCGGCGTTGGCGGTCATCGCCGCTTTCAGCTCGCCGCCGGGGTTGTTGATCGATACGCGTACTTCGAAGGTCGTAACGTTGTCCTTCTCGACGCCCATGGGCGAAATCTTGGTGACCTTGCCGTTGAAGGTCTTGTCCTTAAACGACTCCACCTTGATGCGGGCGGGCTGGGCCATGTAGACCTTCCCAATATCACTCTCGTCAACTTTGCCCTTGACGTAGACCTCGCTGGTGTCGCCTTCGGTCATAATGAGCGTGGCCGAGGAACCCAGAACCAGGATCGAGCTGACCGCGTCACCTACCTCCACATCGCGCGATAAGATGATTCCATCGATGGGCGAGGTGATGGTGGTGTAGCTCAATTGCTCTTCGAGTTGCATCAGGTTGGCGCGGTCCTGGGCAACCTGTGCCGTAGCCTGACCGATTTTCGCCTTCAGAACCTGGAGTTGCGCCTTAGCGACGTTCTGCCTGTTGAGCGCCATTTCGTAATTTTTTTGCGCATCGTCGAGAGCGGAAGCCGAGACAACGCCTTCCTTCGCCATGCCTTGGGCGCGGTCATAGGCACGCTTCAGCATAGGCACGTCCGGACCTTCGGCATCCACCTTGGCTCGTTCGTAGTCCGCTTGGGTACCGCGAGCGCTGGCCTCGGAGGCTTCCACCTGCGCTTTGGCTTGAGCTACGCGAGCGGCAATCTCTTCTTTGTCGAGTTCCGCGAGCACCTGGCCCTTCTTCACCCGATCGCCGGCATCGACAAACAACTTTTTCACGATGCCGCTGGCCTTCGACTTGATCTCCACCTTGGTGATCGGCTCAACCTTGCCGGTTGCGACCACGCTCTTGGCGAGATCGCCCTTTTCCACCTTAGCCAGCTTTGAGGGATCGATTTTGGTTCCACCGCGGGTGGCCGCAATCACCGCTCCCGCCAGTACCAGGACGCCGAACACGCCTACGCAGACGTAAATGATCCGCCTACGCCGCTTCTTCTTGTTATTGCCGTTGCCGTTTCCGTTCACAAGAGCCTCCTGCCGCTATGAAAGGTGGGATCCGAGTGCCTTCATTGGAATCTTACGAAGGCTGGGTAAGTTTTGTTCCCGTTTCACGAAGAGTTTGGGAAATTTGGAGCCCGCGTTTCCCTGAATGGGTCAACAAAAACAAGCTCATCGAGTTAGACCCCGCAGCCAAAGAAAAGAAAGCAAGGAAGTTGCGGTCTCATAAGTAACGCGACAGCAGTTTGAACACCGCCTAGGGAAGGATGTTGCTAGAGGCGCACATAGCTCCCCGCTTCATCTATACCCTTTGGAATGTTAGAATTAACGTTCCATGATGGCATTTGTGCTGCTCCGGGTGTTTTTGATTCTGCTCCTGGTAGCGGCCAACGCGTTCTTCGCCGCCGCCGAATTCGCTTTGGTGAGCGTGCGTGACACACGCATTCAGCAACTCATCGAGGCGCGTCGCATCGGGGCCCGAACCGTACAGCGGCTGCACCAGAATTTGGACGAAGTGGTCAATGGCGTCCAACTGGGCATCACGCTGACCAGCCTTACTCTCGGTTGGGTGGGCGAACCTACGCTGGCCCACATTCTTGAGCCGATTCTCGGCCGAGTGCCGCATGCGACTATCTATACCCACACCATCGCCATCGTCCTGACCTTCACGATCATTACTTACATGCACGTGATCCTGGGAGAGCTGGTCCCCAAGACGCTGGCCCTACAGCAGGCCGAGCGCGTAGCTCTGGCAGTGGCCGCGCCGATGGATGTATTCCTTACGGTGATGAAGCCGTTCCTCTATGTGATGCGTAAGTCGGGAGGCTTTGTTCTGCGCCTTTTTGGTTCACGGAGCATGCGTCGCGGTGGCGCGATTCATTCGCCGGATGAACTCAAGTTGATTGTCACTGCCAGCCGCCAGGTTGGGCAGATTCCGGAATTTCAGGAAGCGATGATCCACAACGCGCTGGAGTTGGACAGCATCGCGGTCCGGCACGTGATGGTGCCCAGGCCTGATATTTTTTCTCTTCCCGCGGACCTGACGCTGGAAGAGGCGCTGGCCCGGGTGGTCGAGGAGCAGCATTCCCGCATCCCGGTGTATGACCCGCAGCGAGGGCGCGAACACATCATCGGCGTGCTCTATGCCAAGGACCTGATGCGTTGGATGCGGCTGCGCTTCACGCTTAGCCCGAACCAGGCGATTACTTCACGCATCGCCAAGATGCAGATCAGCCAAATCATGCGCAACGTGCTGGTCGTCCCCGAGACCAAGCCTCTGACCGACCTGCTGGTTGAATTTAAAGAGCGCAAGCGCCACCTGGCCGTGGTGGTTGACGAGTTCGGCTCCACCGCTGGTGTGATCACGGTGGAAGATGTCCTGGAACAGTTGGTGGGAGAAATCGAAGACGAGTTCGACATTCAGCCCGCACCCCAACCCGCTCTAGACGAAGACACTTCCATGACACTCGATGGCGCGTTGAACATCCGCGACCTGGAATCGCAATACCAGTTGATCCTTCCGCAAGACGCGGGTTTCGAAACTCTCGCCGGATTTGTGCTGGCGCGCCTGCAGAAAATCCCCAACGTCGGCGACTCCTTCGAGTTCGAAGGACGCCGCTACACTGTGGAAGAGATGGAAGCGCACCGCATCGCCAAGGTGAAGGTCGAAACGCTGGAAACGGCAGCCATGGAGCAGGCGGGAGACTGAAGAGTTTTGGGACGGTAAGTTCCCGCTAAACCACCCGCAATATCAACTCGAACAAGAAAAAACGATACAGCCACACGATGTGAAAGAACGACCAAGCGATCACTGCGGCGGTGATTCCACAATACCAACGGCTTGCTACGTACGATCGGCGCAGCATGATGAACAGATAGGCTGCGAGGCAGATTTGAAGCGCGCTCGATGCGATCGCGTCATTGGTTACAAACGTCGCCGAGATCTTTTAGTGCTTTCAACGACCGAACGAGCAACACCGAAACCAGCGGGAGAAACACTCCCAGCAAGATCAGATTAAAAGACCAGAAGTGCGTGGCCACTACCACATGTTCTACGAAGTACTTCCTCTTCTTGAAGAACAACGCGTAGAACAGCAGCGCAAAAATCAGGATAAGCAGGAAGACCATCGTTCTTGAAAGGACGCTGGTTCTTTCGTTGTATTTTCTCTCCAGTGTTTCGTAGCTGATTTGCCCCCGCTGCAGCTTGTAGTTCACCTGCCGACTTGCGTGCGCTGGATAGTAATTGTTCATGTGCAATTGCGTGGCAAGGGGCGTCGTAAAGGTGGTGGCGGTGAAGAGTGTTAGCGAGAAGTAGTAGACCACGTTCAGGATTCACTGCTCAAATACCCCGGCCTGCTGGTGATGAACCACACGCTCCGCAAAACTCTTGACTCCAGCAAGGTGAGCGCGGTGACACTTTCTTCCACGAGATGTCGCAGCGAATAATCCTCATTCCCTATTTCCTTTTCGCCACAATGACCGCAAACCTGTCCGAGTGTTCGTGTGCCGCACGAAGGGCAATCGAACGTGGATCGCGTCGGGAGTTGATTTTCTTCCATGGGTAAGCTGGGTCCGGTTGCGAGGGCGCTAGTCTGATTTTCGCGTGGCCTAGCCAGTTATAGTCCGCGATCCTGGATTTTCCTGGGACTCATCGCCAGCGTTGAATCCGGAGGTCACAGACCTCAAGGTCCGACGGTCCGGGAACGCTGCCGTTGTTCGGTGACGGCTGCATCCAATTGCGCTGCCAAAGCGGCGAACGCGGGCGTAGGGCCGTTCCAGCGCAACTGGTCCACGTCGGCGAACAGGGCGATGTCGGTTCGGAGCGTGGCCAAGGTTCGAAAGAGTAGCGCATTTTCCCGTTCCCGCGAGAGCGTCTCTGCCAGGGCGCTCGCGTTGGCAGCGTTCACGCGCCACTCGCGACTGTCCAGGGGAATGGATTCCAAGTGGAGAAACTTGGCAAGGACTGCAGCCGATGACTTTGCACCCCAACCCTTCAGTCCCGGATAGCCGTCTGCCGCATCGCCTACCAGTGCCAGGTAGTCAGGAATGGATGCCGGCGAGACCCCGAACTTCTGGATTACACCCTGCTCGTCGAGCGTGACGCGTGTCCTGCGATTGAGTTGTACGATTCGCGTGCCCTGCACACATTGAGCGAGATCCTTGTCCGGAGTGCAGATAATCACCCGTTCGACACGCGGATCGCGAGCGGCTGCCATCGCGCCCGCAGCAAGAGCATCGTCGGCTTCAAACTCCAGCATCGGCCAGACGACAACCCCAGCAGCCGAAAGCACTTCTTCGAGCAGTGGGAATTGCGCCAGCAGATCGGGTTCGACCCCCTCCGAGGTCTTGTAGCCCGGCCACAACCCATTGCGAAACGATTCGATCACGTGATCGGTGGCAACCGCGATGTGACTGGCGCCAGCCTTCATCATGCCCAGCACAGAAGCGAGCACGCCCCGGATAGCGCCGACTTCGCGTCCGTCGACATCGCGTGCGGACGGGAGAGCGTAATAGTGGCGGAACAGTTCGTACGTGCCGTCGACCAGGTATATGTCCAATGCGGAACTCCGACACCACCTTATAGGACTGCTGGCAAGGGATCAACGGACGCTCGGTACGCCGGATAGGTGCCCGTTGCCCGTGGCTTCACGAACGAACTCAAATTGCCGACCGCCCATTTGCAAAGACAAGTGCTAATCTAACGAACGACCACGAGCCAACGAAAATATTTCGGGAGTCTGAGCAGTTCCAACTGAGAACTGAGAACTAAGATCCGAGAACTGCTTCTATGCTTCGTTATTTCGCTCATCGCTTCCTGTACACCCTGCCCGTGATCTGGCTGGTGGTGTCGCTGGTTTTCTTACTGATTCATCTCGTTCCCGGGGATCCCGTTGCGCAGATGCTGGGGGAAGGGGCTCCGGCGGCAGACCTGGCGGCGACCCGCCATGCGTATGGGCTCGATCTTCCGCTGTGGCAGCAGTACGTCAGCTATTGGAAGGGCGTGGTGCACGGCGATCTAGGCACTTCTCTCCGCTACAACCAGAGCGTCAGCAAATTGCTTGGGCAACGATATCCTTACACGCTGCAACTTACGCTGGCGGCGCTGGCGGTGGCCGTTCTGCTTTCGATCCCCGCCGGGGTCCATTCCGCCCGGCAGCGCAATCGCTGGGACGATCGCGCGATCAGTGTGGTCAGTCTTTTCGGCTTGTCGTTCCCAAACTTTGCGCTGGGCCCCATTCTCATTCTGTTGTTCTCCATCAAGCTGGGATTGCTCCCTGTATCCGGCTCCGGCACGTTTGCCAACCAGGTGCTCCCCGCCATCACCATGGGAGGCGCACTCGCAGCCATTCTCACGCGCATGGTGCGCACCTCCATGCTGGAAGAACTCAGCCAGGATTATGTCCGGACGGCGCGGGCCAAGGGGCTCAACGAGAACACCGTGGTCTATCGACACGCCCTGCGCAATGCCTTGATCCCGGTGATCACAGTGTTGGGTTTGCAATTTGGCGCGCTCCTCGCGGGCGCGATTGTGACCGAGACGATATTCTCCTGGCCGGGAGTCGGCCGGTTGACGATCCAGGCCATCTCAAACCGCGACTACTACCTTGTGCAGGGCTGCATTTTGGCGATTGGGTTGACCTATGTGGCCGTGAATTTTCTAACTGATTTGCTGTACTCGGCAGTGAATCCAAGGATCCGGCAATGAGAGAGCTTTTAACCGGGAAGGTCACGAAGAGTTGCCGAAAAGTTCGCAACGGCGAGGCGAATTTCTTGGCGATCTTTGTGGAAGGTCTTCGGGATCTTTGCGCGCAACGGCTTTATTGACCATGTCGACCACCACCATATCGCTCCCGCGTGTAGCCCGCCACAATCCGCTGGCGGCCGTTGGCGTGGTGTTGGTGATCGTCTTCGTCCTGTGCGCGATCTTCGCGCCTTGGCTGGCCCCGCACGATCCGGCCCAGATCAATCTCCCAGCACGCCTTGATCCGCCGAGCTTTTCCCGCTGGTGTGGCGCCGACGAACTCGGCCGTGACATTTGCTCCCGCTTGATCTACGGCGCCCGCATCTCGATGCTGGTGGGGAGTTCGGTAGTCGCAATGAGCCTCGGCATTGGACTGATCATCGGCTCCATTGCGGGCTACTACGGCGGCGCGATCGACCGCTTCGTCAACGTTGTCCTCATGAACGCGTTTCTTTCTTTCCCCGGAATCTTGCTGGCCATCGCCTTTGTTGCCTTCCGCGGTCCCGGCATCTTCAATCTGGTGTTGGCGCTCTCCTTAGGCGGGTGGGTCGGCTACGCCCGCTTGGTGCGCGCACAGGTGCTGGCCACGCGCGAGAAGGAGTTCGTCGAAGCCGCTCGTGCTCTCGGAGCCAGCGATTTGCGCGTGATCGTTCGCCACATTCTTCCCAACATCATTCAGCCCGTGATCGTGCAAGCCGCCATCGGCATGGCTGGCGCGATCCTGGCCGAGGCCACCATGAGTTTCCTTGGCCTCGGTGTTCCCCCGCCCACAGCGAGTTGGGGCGCCATGCTCAATGACGCCCGCGCGCACCTCTTCGATGCCCCGCATCTTGTATTATTTCCGGCGGTCGCCGTCATGCTGGCCGTGTTGTCGTTCAATTTCATCGGCGACGCCCTGCGCGACTTGCTGGATCCCCGTTCGCGCATCGAGGCCGGGCTGTAACGAATCGCACTCGAACCACCAACGGAGAAATGGATGGCCACATTCTCGCGCCACTTCGTGCCCTTCTTCTGGATGCTCGCTTGCGCGTGCGCCAGCTTCGCGGATACGCAGCCCACCCCGCCTCCCACTCTCGAGATTCCTGTCGTCGCGCGCTCCAGCGCCAACTTCGATGTCAAAGCCGCCACCGACGCCTGGCTGGCCACCGTGCCGCCCGACAAGAAAGCTCGGTCGGACTGCTGAGTGCGGGGATCATGCTCATGCTGTTGCAGAGTCGCCTGTCAGCCCGCATGCGCGACTGGGCAGAGCGAGTTACGCCGCGCAAGAATCTCCAATCCCTACTTTATTTCCTTCCGTTTCTTCTTCTCACCACGGTGTTGCAGTTCCCGCTCGCCGTCTATGAGGGATATTTTCGCGAGCATAAATACGGATTGGCCACGCAGACCTTCGGCCCGTGGCTGCGTGATCAGCTTGTGGGACTTGCCGTGGTCGCAATCTTGGGGAGTATCGCAATTGTGATTTTATTCGCGATTGTTCGCCGCCTTGGTGCGAGATGGTGGCTATGGGGCGCTGCCGCATGTGTGGCCTTCCTGACCATCACCGCACTGATCGCGCCCGTCTACATCGCTCCCATGTTCAACACTTACACGAAGCTAAACAACCCAAAGATAAAGGACCCGATCCTGAGCATGGCGCGCGCCAATGGCATTCCTGCAACCAACGTGTATGAGGTGGACGCTTCGCGACAGTCCACGCGGGTCAGCGCCAACGTTAGAGGATTTCTGGGGACCGAGCGCATTACGCTGAATGACAACCTACTGAACCGCTGCACGCTGGAAGAGATCGAGACCACCCTGGGCCACGAAATGGGGCACTATGTTCGGCACCATATCTACAAAGACATTCTGTTCTTTGGCCTCTTTTTCCTGGTGGCATTCGTTTTCCTCAACTGGTCTTTGAATTGGTCGATTGCCCGCTGGGGAGCAGCTTGGGGCATTCGCGGAATCACGGATGTGGCGGTACTTCCCCTGGCTTTCCTGCTGCTGTCATTTTTCTTCTTCATCACGACACCAGTGGCGAACACCTGGATTCGCACCCAGGAATACGAAGCGGATATCTTCGGTCTCAATGCTGCGCGCCAGCCGGATGGCGAAGCCGCGATTGATTTGAAGCTGGGCGACTACCGGAAACTTGATCCCGGTCCGATCGAGGAATTCATATTCTTCGGCCACCCCAGCGGACGGACCCGCATCACCGCAGCCATGCGCTGGAAGAAGGAAAATCTGAATCTTCCTGAAGCCTCAAAGTAAGGGCAAGATTTCGTTGTCGCGACCTACGCGGACAGGAGTGTCCGCGCCACACGCTTTTCTTGCTTCTTTTTTGCCAATGCGTGCTCTAAAGACAGGGGAGAGAACGGAACTATGATCGCACGCATCTGGCGCGGCACCGTCCGCGAAGCGGACAAAGACACATACTATGACTATCTGAAGAAGACCGGTCTGAAAGAATATGCGGAAACGCCCGGCAATCGCGGCGTCCACACGTTGCGGCGGGTCGCGAACGACCAGTGCGAGTTCTTGCTGCTGACGCTGTGGGATTCCCTGGACGCCATCAAAGCCTTCGCCGGACCGGACCCGGAGAAAGCCGTCTACTATCCTGAAGACGACCGCTTTCTGATAGATCGCGGTCCGCACGTGCTGCACTACGAACTCCTGTCAGAGTCAGAGTCGTAAGCCATCCGCGACCCCGGTCATTGGTGCGTCAGGGCTCAGGGTGTCGTCACCAGCGGGAGTTCGATGAAGCTGGCATTACGGCCTGCATGGTAGACGCGCTGCGTCGCTTTCTGGTAATCGCCCGGCTTGGCCCAGAAGATGTTGGGCACGAAGGTCTGGGGATTGCGGTCGTAAAGCGGGAACCAGCTCGATTGCACTTGCACCATGATGCAGTGGCCGGGAAGAAAGACGTGATTTGCCGTGGGCAGCGCAAAGCGATAGGGCACGGGCTGGTTTGCTTCTAGGGGCTGGGCGGCTTCCAGGCTATCGCGATATCGTCCCCGGAAAATGTCCGCAGAGACCATCAACTGATAGCCGCCCATGGCTGCATCACCCGCCACCTCGTCGGGATAGACATCAATCAACTTCACCACCCAGTCTGAGTCTGTACCGCTGGTCGAAGCGACCAGATTCACGACCGGTTGTCCGCTGATCTTCGTCGGTTGGGTGAGAACATCTGAGACGAAAGCGAGCACGTCGGGTCGCCCTGAGGCCTCGCGCTGGTCCGACACCAGCCAGTACTTCCAGGTCGTGCCGTCCCCCCCGTTTAAGCGAACTGGACGGGACACGAAAGGCACCGGCTTGGCCGGATCGGAAACATATTCCTCGTAGCCCGCATCATCGGACTTGGGCGCTTCAAAGCTTAGCTTCAGACCGACCCTCAGATAGAGCGGAGTTGGCCGTATCGCGCATCCGGAGGTGCAACCTGCGGGCCAGGCAGGAAGCTGCCGCCAGCGGTTCGTTCCGGTTTCAAACGCAGACACCGGGGCGACACCCGATCGGGGCGCGCCATCCTTCAAATACTGGGCTAGGAACGGACGCAAGATTTCCTGGCGGAAGTAAAGCGCGGTATCGCTGTGAAACTTCAACGCGCCCAGCGAGTTGCCTTCGCCGATCTCCTGGCCGTGATGCCATGGTCCAAGCACCAGAAAGACCTTGTCGTTATTCTTGTCTTTGGGCTTGATCGCCTTGTAGAGCGCAATGGCTCCGTAAATGTCCTCCTGGTCCCACAAGCTGTCGACCAGCATGGTGGGAACCTGTACCGGTTCGGTGGCCAATATTCGGTCCATCGCCTGCTCGCGCCAATACGCGTCGTAGCTGGGATGCTCCAGAATTTTTCGCCAGAATCCGATCTGTTCCATGCCGTGGCGGCGTCCAAGTTCGCCTGCCGAGCCAGCCTCGAGGAACATGTCATAGTCGTCGTAGTGTCCGGACCACCAGTGCACGGTGGAGCCCCGAGTCGCTTCCTGATCGTGGATGTACGGCAGGCCCTGCTGGCGGAAGGCACCGTTGTGAAACCAGTCATCGCCCATCCAGCCGTCCACCATCGGATTCATCGGGACCGCGACTTTGAGCGCCGGATGCGGATGCACCAGCGCCATCAGCGGCAGGAATCCGTCGTAGGAAATGCCGAGAATTCCCACTTTGCCGTTGCTCTCGGGCACATTCTTTACCAGCCAGTCGATGGTGTCATAGGTGTCGGTGGAATGATCAACCGGCGTGGGATTCAACGGCCCATGGAGCGGTCGGGTCATCACGTAATCGCCTTCCGAGCCGTACTTGCCGCGAATGTCCTGCACCACGCGGATGTAACCGTCCTCCACGATCACCTCGGTGGCGTTGTCATAGCCCTGCAGGACGGGGCCGAGATGGGGACTGTCCGCGTGACCGGTGAGCGAGTCGGCATTGTAGGGCGTACGCGTCAGCAGGATGGGTGCGCTCTTGGCGCCCTTCGGGACAAGAATGATCGTGTGTAACTTCACGCCATCGCGCATGGGGATCATCACTTCTCGGCGCGCGTAGTCAAAGCTGTCGGTGACCGGCGTAAATTGTGCGGGAGTCTCGCTGGGGAAATCCGGATACTTGGGTGCTGGCGCGTTCTGTCCGACCGCGTCGCCGCAACACGCGAGCAGCGCGGCCAGGGCGAGAGAACGAAAGCTTCGCAGAGTGAACATGGCCCGGGGATTATAAACGCTGCAGTGAGAACGGCCTTGCTCCCGTCTCGGCCAATCTAGCGAAGTGATTCGTAGATCTGCGATGGGAGTTACCGCCTGGTCTGGGCCGGACGCTAAGCCCACTGTGGGGCACCCGACTCCCTTCGTGCTGAAATCAGCTTGTAACCCATTGAAAATAAGCCCGATCCACTGCTTGACAATGAATTACAAATTGCAATATAAACATAGCGATTTGAAATATGACACTCGGCGAGAAGATCCGTTACCTGCGCGAGGTGGAGGGTTCCCTCCGGGAGTTGGGACGCCCGATGACGCAACAGGAGATCGTAAACGCGGTCAAGGACGAACTGGGCAAGAGCATCAGCCAGTCCTACCTCTCGCAGATTGAGCGCGGTTCACGGCGCCACATGACCCAATCGTCGCGCATGTTGCTGTCGCGCTTTTTCAAGGTGCACCCGGGCTTCCTGGTGGATGACCCGGAGGGTTACCACACCGAACTGGTGTCGGACCTGCGCACCACGGAAGGGAAGCTTGATGTCTGGCTCTTGCAGGGATCGGAGCGATTCGCGAGCGATCGCGAAGTGAGCGATGTGCTGATCCAACTGGCACGTCACCAGGACACGCGCAGCTGTTTCTTGCTGCTGGGCGCGATCCTCGACACGCCTGGCCTGGCAGAGCGGTTGCTCGATGCGCTCGATCCCGACGCGCTGCGCCGGAATCATCGCAGCCGGAGAGCCGCGCAAGCAAGGAGGACCCAATGACCTGGGCAGATTTCTATCTGATCTGTTTTGTCGTGGGCTTTGCCTTCAGTCTGATTTCGTTTCTGGGCGGAGGCACGCGGCACTTCCACCTCCCGCATCTGCCGCACGGGGTCGGTCATGTACCGGTCGCGGGTCACGCCGGACCGATGGTGGGTGGACATGGTGGGGGCGGAATGGTGTCGAGTCATGCTCCGTTAGTTGGGGGGCACGTTGCGACCACCGAAGTTGCGACGCAAGGGGCGCCACACGCAATGCAGTCCGCGTCCATCTCGCCGTTCAATTTCGTCACGTTGACGGCGTTTTTGGCGTGGTTCGGGGGCACTGGTTATCTGCTGACGCGTTATTCGCGCGTCTGGTTGGTGGTTGGCCTGGGCATCGCGTTGGTCAGCGGATTGGCAGGCGCGGCCATCATATTCCTCTTCCTAAGCAAGGTCCTGACCTCGGAGCAGGAGAATATGGATCCGGCGGACTATCGGATGGTGGGTGTGCTCGGCCGAACTTCAATTCTGATTCGTGAGGGTGGCACGGGAGAAATCATCTACTCGCAAGCGGGCACTCGTAGAACCTGCGGCGCTCGCAGCGAAGAAGGCGTGGCCATTGCAAAGGGAGTGGAAGTGGTCGTGACCCGGTACGAGAAAGGCATCGCGTACGTCCGCCTGTGGGCGGAGATTTCGGGCGATGAATCGAGCACAGCGTAGCACGTGAAGCGACGGGAGGCTCGTTTGGTCGACCAGGAACTGCTTTGAAGGGGCGCAGCTTTAGCTGCGCTGTAAGGTGGCCAAGAAAAAAGAAAAGGGGCTTCAGCCCCCCCCGAACAGTGCCCTATGAGCCGCAGAATTTTCACCATCCTGACCGCGATGATGTGGCTGGCGCTTCCCCTGACCGCGCTGCGTTACTGGCTGGCATGGGAGAAGCTTCCCGCCCGCATGGCCACACACTTCGCTGCGAATGGGCAGCCCAACGGTTGGATGTCCCGCGAAGTCTCCCTTTACTTCGCGATGGGTGTGACCGCATTCGTACTTGTGGCTTTTAGCGCAATTGCATATGCCGTACAGAAGCAAAAGAGCTTGAATGCATCATCTGCTGGGCTACTGGGATTCTTTTATCTGATGCTGGGCTTCCTTTACTACGCGAACTACAGCGTCATCGCGCACAACTTGACCGGTCGTCCTGTGGAAATCAGCCCGGTGCTGATCGGCGTGCCCATTGCCGTTCTGCTTTTCACGCTGATCTATCTCGGCACCCAGCGGGTTGCTGCTTTTCCGAGAGACCACGCATTCGTCGAAGAGGTACACGGCTCGCGCGTGTGGGCTCTGGTCTTCGTGACGTTCACGGTGCTGGAGTTCGCCATTTTTGCCGCGATTCCTTCGACAGGCGCTCGTTTCGGCATGTTCCTGATGTCTCTTCTGTTCCTGCTGATCGCCGCACACGCCTGGACCGAGTTTCAATATCGCTTTACGCCCTCGGGAGTCGAGATCCGCACGCTGGGTTTTCGTCTGCGGTCGATTCGGCAACGGGACATTCGCGACGATCGGATCGAGAGCTGGGGTCCATGGCGCGGCTACGGAATTCGGGGTGTCGGCAAGACGCGCGCTTACGTTTGGGGCAACAAGGTCGTTCACATCAGCACCTTAAATGGCGAGGTCTTTCTTGGGCATAACGATCCGGCGCGCATCATGCGCGACTTGGATCAGATGATGCAGTTTACGCATTCATAACGGTCTTACAGTTCGGTTTGAATTGTGAGAGGAGGCGATATGTCGTTCGGGATCTCTACTGAAATCTGGGTTTTTGTTGGCTTGGGGGTTCTGGCGCTCATGCTGTTGATGAGCTCATTGGCTCGGCTCTACCGCAAGGCTGGTCCTCACGAGGCGTTGATCATCTACGGTTTTGGCGGCACGCGTGTTGTCAAGGGACACGGGGCCATCGTATGGCCAATGGTGCAAGTCTGCCGGGAGCTTTCGCTGGAACTGATGTCCTTTGACGTGGCTCCGCAACAGGATCTCTATACCAAGCAAGGTGTGGCGGTGACCGTCGAGGCTGTGGCGCAGATCAAGGTCAAGTCCGACGTAGAGTCGATCCTGACCGCGTCCGAGCAGTTCCTGACCAAGACGGACCAGGAGCGCGAAGGCCTGATCCGACTGGTAATGGAAGGCCATCTGCGCGGCATCATCGGACAGCTCACGGTGGAAGAAATCGTGAAGCAGCCCGAGATGGTGGGCGAGCGTATGCGAGCCACTTGCGCTGATGACATGAGCAAGATGGGGCTGGAAGTGATCTCCTTCACCATCAAGGAAGTGCGCGACAAGAACGAGTACATCACCAACATGGGCAAGCCCGACGTGGCGCGCATCAAGCGCGACGCCGATGTGGCTGCGGCTGAAGCCGAGCGCGATACGGCCATCAAGCGCGCGCTTGCGCAACGGGAGTCTGCCGTTGCCAGGGCACAGGCGGATCAGGAGCGCGTGCTGGCCGAAACCTTGTCACAAGCCAAACAGGCCGAGGCGCAGCGCGATCTCGAAATCAAGAAGGCGCAGTACCTCGAGGTCACCAAAAAGCAGCAGGCCCAAGCCGACAAAGCCTACGACATTCAGGCCAACATCATGCAGCAGCAGGTGGTGGCTGAAAGCGTGAAGGTGCAGCAGGTGGAGAAAGAGCAGCAGGTCAAGGTGCAGGAAGCCGAGATCAATCGCCGCGAGAAGGAGCTGATCGCGACGGTGCTCAAGCAGGCCGAGATCGAGCGTCAGCGCATCGAGACGCTCGCTATGGCCGAGAAGCAGCGCCTGATGGCGGAAGCCGAAGGCCATGCTTCGTCTATTCGCCAGCAAGGTGAGGCCGAAGCCGAGATCATCTTCAAGAAAGGTGAGGCGGAAGCCAAGGCGATGAACGTCAAGGCCGAGGCCTTCCAGGAGTACAACCAGGCTGCGGTCATCGACAAACTGCTCACCGGCTTGCCGGAAGTGGTAAAGGCGCTGGCCAGCCCGCTGGCGAACGTAGACAAGATCACCGTGGTCTCGACCGGCAATGGTGAGGCGGCGGGACTGAACAAAATCACCGGCGACCTCACAAAGATGGCGGCGCAGGTGCCGGCGTTGTTTGAGACGCTGACGGGTATGAACGTCGGCGACATGCTCGGCAAGGTCCGCCAGATCGGTGACAAAGCGGAGAAGCCGAGTAACGGCGAGAAGAAGTGAGCGCATGAGGGTGTGGCGCGGGCACTCCTGCCCGCGTCCGCCGTGTCGAACGAAGTTCGACTGTGGCGCCGGCGTCTCGCCGGCCGTCGCGAGAGCGTTCTCACCTCGCACGGGAGGGGGATTCGCAGTCATGGTTCGACAATCCAATTTCGCAACCGGAATCGCATTAGGCGTCGGGATCGGCGCAGCCCTGGGCGTTGCCCTGCACAACCTGGCGATGGGTGTGGCCCTGGGCGCCGCGCTCGGCGTGAGTCTGGGTGCGGTGCTGCAATGGAAAAGAAACGGTGCCTCGCAGTGTGGACCGGCGGACGGTTCATCCGGCGAGGCCCGGCAGGGCTCGATATCCCCGCCTCGGCACTAGCAGCCGAGCACAACGGGAAAGGAATTGCGTATGACAACAGCAAGCAAATCCAAACCCCTGGGCCTCAGCATCGTGATTGGGATCGTCGTCGGCACCCTTGCGGCAATTCTTTCCAGTCACTTCGCTGTCTGGCCATTGCCGGGATCTTCGTAGGTGTCGCCGCCGGGGCAGCGGTCGGTCGCAAGAAGTGTCCGGACTGCGAGGCGAGAGAGACGAGAGCTACGAGCTATGAGGTTCAAGCCCAGAGCCTACAGCCGAGAGCCCATAGCCAACACCTGATACCTAAGACCTAACACCTGATTTAGAAGGAGTCCCTTATGGCATTACTCGAGCGAGTTTCCACCCTGGTCCGGGCCAACCTCAACGACCTGATTGATAAGGCTGAGGACCCGGAAAAAATGATCAAGCAAGTCATTCTCGACATGCAGAACCAGCTTCTGCAGGTCAAAACGCAGGTGGCGATCGCCATCGCCGACCAGCACCTGCTGGAAAAAAAGCAGAAAGAAAACCAGGACAAAGTGGCGGAATGGATGCGCAAGGCCGAACTCGCGGTTGACAAGAAAGAGGACGACCTGGCGCGTGCATCGCTGCAACGCGTGGAAAGCTATCGCGAGCTGAGCGAAAGCTTCAGCCAACAGGTGACCGATCAGAAAGCGCAGGTTGAGAACCTGAAGACCGCGCTACGCCAGCTTGACCAGAAACTCACCGAAGCGAACGCCAAGGCCGATCTGCTGATCGCGCGCCAGCACCGCGCCCGCGCTGTCGGCAAAGCCAGCGATGCAAAGCTGAACATCGGCGACGGCTCGAAAGCCGCCGCGTTCGATCGCATGAAGCACAAGATCGCGCGGACGGAAGCAGTCAGCCAGGCAAAAGCCGAGTTGGCGGTCGACGACGTCGAAGACCGGCTGGCAGCGCTTGAAAAGGAAGACCGCATCGAGCAGCTGCTGAGCGAGTTGAAGACGAAGCGGGGGGCGTAGGGTGGCTTTCTCAAGTGCACGAGTGAGGCATTGGGTACGTGCCGGAATGGTTGGATTTGGGCTGCTTCTTGTGCTTCAGGGGATGACGACGATACGTCATGAACCGTGGACCAACGAGAACGGCTCCCGAAAAATCTTGCCTACTCCGGATGCGGGGATTGTCGGAGGAGTCCTGATTCTCCTTTGCTTGATGCCGGATTCTCTCGTGGAGGCTCTGTTGAAGCGGGTCTCGAACAGCGATCGACATGGAACGACTAACAAGCCCGACGATCGGTTGTGATCCCTGAGGGCACGCTACAATTGGTAGGGTTTCATCGCATGCGCAAAGTTTTCCACTTCGATCCCCCCTCCGAACCCTACGGGGGCCGACGCAGCCGTGCTGTGCTGCTTTGATCACCGCATCAGCACGGCGGTGCGGAAGTTCCTGCGCAAGCAGGGCATTGAGCGGCCCGACATGATCATTGTGGCCGGGGGCGCGAAAACTCTCGCCGCGCAATGACTTTGAGCAGGACTTCATCCTTGAGCAGGTTCGCATGTCGGTGCGATTGCAACAGACCAAACGCGTGCTGGTGATGAGCCATTCCGATTGCGCGACGTACGGCGGGCTGGCGCAGTTCAAGGGCGATAAGAAGGCGGAAGCAGAGCATCATCGCGGCGAGTTACAGCGCGCTGCCGCGCTATTGACCGAGAACTCTTCCGATCTCTCGGTGGAACCGTACTTCGTCAAGTTTGACGGGTTGTGGGAGGTCTTCCGAGCGTGCGCCGCGGGAAAGAGCTGACGGTGATGGGCGAGGCCACCGGTTAGGTGTTCCCTAAATTCCGATGACTTCTATGTTCAACCACGCCGCCTCGCTCGCGAATGAAAGCGAGGCGGCGTGAGTAGGACCAGAGCTTAAAGCAACATCTCAGTCATCGTCCTCCACCGCTTGAAGAGCATTTGCCAGGATATAGTTGGCGACCGCTGTCCCCGTCGCTTCTCCGTCTTCGCATGCAGTACGGAAATGGATGCCGGCGAAGACGCGGGCGTTCGTGACCTCCTGCAACGCCTCAGAGAAGCTGTTAAAGGAACGTTCGACACCAGGTGTGACCTCGGACTGCACGGTGAACGAGGTTCTGTTCCCAAAGAAGTGAGCGAGCACCCGGGTTGCCGACGAACTGATGGTCGAGTGGCCCGAGGGATATTCCGGGTGTGCCGGCGTGGCAAACAAGGGTTCAAAGCTGGGATCGGGCCAGGTCGCAGCATTGCCGTCCGAGTCGGCCAACGGAATTGCGGTTACGGGTCGCCAGAATACGTAATGGTATTTTGCCTCCCAGCAAGCAATACCCGCATCGGCCATCGCGATGTTGAGCATGGCGAGGATTCGTGCATTCTGCAACAGCGTCTTGTGGCGCTGTTTGCTTAAGGAGACTGCGACGGAGTCCCAGAAGTAGCTTCCCGTGCTTGAATTCCAAAAGAGGGCATAGAAAGTCTGGTCGGCAGTGCGCAGGGGACTGTTCAGGCTGCCCATGGATTTCGTTTCCTTGAAGACTTCCGCATAACGCGCGCTGTTCAGCGCCGGAGGACCGCCAGGCCGGAACTGAGAAGGAGCCAGGATCGCCCAAGGCGTCATATAGGCAAACTGCGGCGCCGCTCCAGGCGCCAAGGCAGGAGGTGTGGGACGCCATTCTCCGATGTCGGTTCCTCCCACAAACGGTGGCGGTGGTGGAGCGAAGCCATCGGTACTGCGCCATGCCCAGATCGCGTCGGCGACGGTCTGACCCCATTGAACACCGCGCAGCACGGACCGGACACGTCCCTGCCCGCCTCCATTCAGAATTGCCATGAGTGAGGCCGCGCGTTGCGCATCGAAGTTCTGGGTTGGATAGAGGTTGACCAGGGACGCGTACGCAGCCTGTACCGCCGCAGCACGGCGCGATGCTCCCCGGGGTGCAGCGGGTTTCACGTGAATGGGAGTGTAGCGTGGGTTGATGCCATTGACCGCGTCAAACACGGACGCCTGCACAATGGCGGCATTGCGACTCATGACGATGGGTGAGGTTTTCGCCAGAAGCGCGGCCTGCAGCAGGTACTGGTTCCAATCGGTAACTTCGTCAGCCCGAGCGGTGATCACGAAAATGCTCGCCATGGTGACCGCAAGGCCAGTCAGCAACGCACACATCCTGTGCTGCATTTGCTTTCTCCTTTTGGTTCTGACAAGTGCCCCAGTTTGATGGACGAGTGATCGTAGAGGAATTTGCCCAGGTTCGGCCCGCGTGCAGAACGCTTTAGTGGGGAAAGAGGACCGACGTGCTCTCTGAAGCCAAAGACTAGTTGGAGGTATGCTCCTCCGCTTCCGGTCGCCTGTCAAGGTAAAACGGAGGAGCCCGCGAGAAGGCTATTTTCTGCGGTGCGACTCGATCGCTACTACTTTCACATTATTGACCCTTCTCCCTCGCTTCCTAATAATCGCGGCACTTCGTTTGGGGTGAAAATCCGTCGTTTTCTAAGACGTGCCAGCTACTCGTCGCTTCCAGGGCGAGACGCAGGGTCGAGGGGAATGTATGTCTCGTGGCCGACACTGGTTCTGTGTCCTGTATGTTTTATTCAGCGGTCTACCCAGCTTTGCGCAGCAGATCACCGGAAACATTCGCGGAGTGGTCAGCGACCCCAGCGGCGCGCTTGTGCGCGATGCGACGGTTACTGCGCGGCAGAACGAAACAGGTCTCGCGCGTTCGGCAACCACGGACCGCGCGGGCGCCTACGTGCTGCTGGAGTTGCCGGTAGGACACTATCAGCTCGAAGTGCAGGCCAAAGACTTTCAGAAGTATGTGCAGCAGGGAATTTCCCTGAACGTCAATGAGATGGTCACCGTTGACGTGAAACTGGCAATTGGCGCTGGCAGCGAGCAGATCTTCGTGCAGGCCGACGCGCAGTTGATTCAAGGTACTGTCACTAGTCTCGGCAAGGCCGTACTGCAGCGCGAAGTTCTCGACCTCCCGCTCGACGGACGCAACTTCACGCAACTCGGCGTGCTGCAACCCGGAGTCGTGCCGCTGACTCCGGGATTGCAGGAGGCAGGTGGTTCCTTGCGCGAGGGGCAGGCCTACGCGGTGAATGGGCAGCGTCCTGAGTCGAACAATTTCCTGATCGACGGCGCCAACAACTTCAATGGCGTGGATGGCGGCTTCGTGCTCAAGCCGCCCGTCGACGCCATTACCGAGTTCCGGATTCTTACCCACAACGCCCCGGCTGAGTTCGGCAGCAGCCTTGGTTCCACTACAAATATCATTACTCGCTCGGGATCGAATTCATTTCATGGAGCGCTGTGGGAATTCCTGCGCAACGACGCATTTGATGCGACAAACCACTTCGCGAAGACGACCGAACCATTGAAGCAGAATCAATTTGGCGCGACTATCGGCGGGCCGATCCGTCGCGACAAGACATTCTTCTTCGGATTTTACGAGGGCTTCCGCAACCGTCAGGGCGAGACCATTCCCAGCACGGTGCCTTCGATATTGCAGCGACAGGGCGATTTTTCTGAGATGTGCCTGAATGGCTTTGATACTGCTGGCCCAACCTCGGGACTATGCCGAGATAGACAACCGCCGCACAATCCGGGCGATCCGGTTAATCCGAACGATCCGACAAGCCAGCCGGTCCATCAACTATTCAATATCTTTTTCAATGCACCAGTTCCATTCAACAATCTGCTGAACCAGATGCCCGAACTCAATACCCAGGCCGTAAAACTGTTGAGCTTGTTTCCCGAACCTAACGTCGGGACCAATATTTTCAACTCAACTGAAACTCTGCGGGAGAATGGCAACCAGTTCGGCGTCAGGCTTGACCACTATCTATCGCCACACGATACCTTGAACTTCCGCTATCTCTTCAGCGACGGCGATCGGTTTGATCCGCTCTCGACGTCGGGAGCGAGTGTGCCCGGCTTTCCGGTAGGCGAGAATCATCGCGCGCAAAACTTCGTCGTGCAGGAGACGCACACCTTTACACCTGCGATGGTCGGCGTGTTCCGATTCTCCTATCTGAGGAACAAATTCCTCTTTGACGAGCATCTCAACCACACCTCGCCGCAAAGTCTGGGGTTTGGCTATGACCCCAGCCTGCCTGCTGCCGAAGGACCGCCATTCATCCAGGTAAACGGCTACACCACGGTGGGGGACCCAATCACGGGGCCGCGCAACAGCTACGAGAATGCATTTGACTACTCCGGCTCGATCAGTTGGGTGCGCGGACAGCATGAAATCAAGTTCGGCGGGGGATACCAGCACCTTCAGGTGAACGTGCTGCAAGGCATCGCCACCAACGGCTTCTTCGTCTTTGCTCCTTTTCCGATCACCGACTCGTTCGCGAGTTTCCTGTTTGGGCAGCCGGTGTTCTTCCTGCAAGGTCGGGGCGACTTTTCGCGCGGGATTCGTGGCAACTCGTTGAACGGATATGTGCAGGACACCTACAAGGTCTCGAAGCGGCTGACGTTGAATCTCGGACTGCGCTACGACCTGCCATTCCCCTATACCGAGATCAAGAACCGGCAGACGTTATTCATTCCGGGGCGCCAGTCGACGGTGATGCCGAGCGCCCCTCCCGGGCTGCTCTATCCCGGTGACAAAGGTGTGCCCGCAGGCCTGATTCCAACGTTCAAGAAGGCCTTTGCACCGCGTGTCGGCTTCGCGTGGGATCCGACGGGCAACGCGAAATGGCTGATCACGTCGGCGTATGGAATCTTTTACGAGCCGTACTACACCGGCCAAGGTGGACCGTTGCAATCACCGATTAGTGCGCCTCCTTACCTGCAGACTGCACAGATCAGCTTGCCGCCGGATTTCAGCGATCCGTTCCTTGGCAATCCACCCGCACCGGGGACATTCGCCACGCCTCTCACGAACCTGACTCTCGCTGCCAATCTCCCGCTGCCTTACACGCAAGATTGGGACCTGAATATCCAGCGCGCGTTTGGCTCCGATTTGCTGCTTGAAGTCGGGTACGTGGGCACGAAGAGTACAAAGCTGCCGCGCTTTATCGAGGGAAATCCCGCATTGAATTATGTGCCCGGTTTGGACAGCTCCGGGCGACCCATCTCTACATCGGGCAATGCGGACCAGCGGCGCCTCTATTCCGGCTGCACGCTGAACGATCCCCCCAGCAGTTGCATCTATTCCTCCACGGGACTGATCTCCGGCATCGCCGCCTCTTCGTACAACGCGCTGGAAGCGAGCCTCAAGAAGCGCTTCAGCCACGGGATTTCCTTCCTCGCGTCCTACACGTATTCCAAGGCGATTGATGATGCGTCGTCGTTCAACATGACAGGTTCGGCCGCGCGGCCCGTGGCGGGCGAGAACGACCTCGCCCAGAATCCGGCCGATTTAGCGGCGGAACGCGGGTTGTCGCTGTTCGACGCGCGCCATCGCTTTGTGCTGAGCTACCAGTGGAGCCTGCCCTGGTGGAGGCAGCCACATGGTTGGTATCAGCAGATTCTGGGCAATTGGCAAGTCAACGGAATCGCAACCTTCATGAGCGGCACTCCGTTCACGGTGTTCGACTCCAACGATGCGTCGCTGCAAGGCGGCGCACCCGAGATTACCGGATTTTCCGCCAACCGTCCGAACCTGGTGGCGGGACAGAATCCCAACTCCGGGCCACGCACCACGACGGCCTGGTTGAATGCGGCTGCTTTTTCGCGGGTTATACAAGACCCGAACTCGCCAGTGCTGCAATTCGGCAGCGCGGGGCGTAACATTGCGCAAGGTCCGGGATATGCAAACTGGGACTTTTCTGCATTCAAGAATATTCGGGTGGCGGAGTCGAAGGAATTCCAATTCCGCGCCGAGTTCTTCAACATTCTGAACCGCACGAATTTCCGGTTACCGGACAGTGATATCAGTTCGCCTACGTTTAATCAGATTCTGGCGGCGCGTTCGCCGCGGTTGATCCAGTTGGCGTTCAAGTTCGTGTATTAGCGGTGTGCTAAGGAACGGTGCCTATAGGGGAATATCTCCTGGTACGCTGGGATCACCTGCAAGAAGTCTTGCGTGATCAGGACAGGGAGCGCCGGCGTCTCGCAGGCTGTCGCGCGGGGACATCCTACCCTCGGATGTAGGCGGGATGCCCACAGGACAGCTGCCGACACGGAGGCGCCGTAGACACTGAGGGCGTCCTGATCCGAGGCAAAGGGCAATACAGTGATGAAGGTGGACCGCATAGTCCTTCTCAGACGAGTTCTCATCGGCTTGTTGGTCCTGGCCGTGCTGTGGATCGCGGGCACAATCGCGATCTATCGAGTGATGCTGCGTCCGCCGGAGAAATTCGCCGGCGTGATGGCGAAGATTCCGGGGCCGATTGCGTTTCTGGCCTTTCCGTTTGAAACGCTTTGGAAGCGTACCCGAGCGGGCACTCTTCGGTTGGGAGATCCAGCGCCGGATTTCTCACTGATGAAGCTCGACCACAGCGAGAGAATTCAACTGTCCGCGTTCACGGCGAAGCAGCAGCCGGTGGTGCTGGTGTTCGGCAGCTATACCTGACCGCCCTTTCGGCGGGAGGTTCCTGCCCTCAACAAGTTGTACCAGCAATATCGCGAGCGGGTGGGATTCTTCGCGGTCTACATCGTGGAGGCACATCCCACCGACGTCTGGCAGATGCAGAGCAACATCAAGGACAAGGTTTTGTTCGCAAGTCCCAAGAACCTGGAGGAACGGGCGTTCGTGGCGGGGGCGTGTGTCCGCAAACTCGGTATCGAATTTCCCGCCCTGCTCGACGAATTCAACAACACAACCGAACAAGCTTATACGGGCTGGCCCGATCGCTTGTATTTGATCGACGGCAAGGGGCGCGTGGCTTATAAAAGCAAGCCAGGGCCATTTGGATTCCATCCAGATGAACTGAAGGCAGCGCTCGAACGCGTGCTGCCGAGCCAGCAAAAGGTTGCGTCTCGCTAAAGGCGAGTCTCGGTAGCGTCTTCGTCCCCGCCCCGCGTCCGCCTCTGCAAGATGCCCTTGTGACAGTCGGTAGGATGTCGGCGCGACGTCACATCAGCCCCAGCTTTTGCAACAAGTCTTGAAACCGCGGTTCCTGCGGCAGGACTTCGAAGTCCGGCTCCGCTTTCAGCGTGGCCAGGGATGAGCAGCGGCGCTGGTAACAGTCTTCAAGCAGTTTGAGGGCCTCGTGCTTCTCGCCGATTTGAGCGAAGCAGCGAGCGGCTTCTACCAACCCGCCATCCTTCTTGAAATTCTCTCCGCTATCGCGCAGTAGCGTCTGGAAGCCATCGGTTTTGAACGTGCGTTCGATGGCTTGCGCCTTCTCCGGACTTACCGACTGACGGAGCGCGACCGCCTCCTTGAACATGCCTTTGTGGCGCAGCGAACCTTCCAGCCAGAACAACGCAACCAAAAACTTGGGATCCTTCTGCAGCGTCTTCTTTGCCTGGCCGATCGCCTCATCGTAGCGGCGTGCCCAATAGAGGGAACGTGCCAGATTCGCGTTGGCGATCATCGAAAAAGGGTCGAGCTGGCGAGCCCGCTCGTGCTCATCCACGGCTTGTTCGTGGCGGCCTAGCAGCGAGAGATAGCCGCCGTCCCAGTTGCGGCCGAGTGAGTCGTTGGGATTCAGCGCAAGGGCCCGTTGGAATTCTTTTTCCGCGTTTTTCCAGTCCCAGTCATACCAGGTGTAGGCGGTGGCGAGGGCATAATGCGCACTCGCTAGTTTGTCGTCGAGTTGCAGAGCCTTGTAGGCTGCTGCTTTGCCCTGATTCAGCGCCTCCTGGGGTGTCTGCAACGCCGCTTGTCGTATGGTTGCCGAGGAATTTCACCTGGCCAGTGCGTCCGACGGGCTCTTTCCCATAACGCTCGTGATGGGCAACCCGGACGAGCGGGTGATTGGAGATGAACTTCACCAGGTTTATTTCATTTACATGAATCATTGGGATGAGGCCCAATTTGCTACGTCCGTGAGCCGATTGGCGATGCAGCATATGGTCTCGAAGGAACGTAAAACGAAGATGGTGGCTGAAATTCTGCGGCGAGCGAACCGTGCGGGACCGGCATCGGTGGACGCCCTGCAGGAGTTGAAGCGTGATCGCAAAGCGTTCCGTTGAATTGAAGTTGCGCTGGCATCCTGCCGGCTATCCTGAGGGAGTCGCGCCCTCGTCGGCGGCGAGATGCCCGCCAGACATTCGCGGGCCAGGGGCGCTACACCCAAGCTTCGGATAGCGGGGCCGGGTGGGACGCGATGCTCTTCGTGTCGAGTTAGGATTCTCGATCGGAATCGGGCGCGAAGGGCAGTTCCTCGGTGGTCTCTTCGCCCCAGTCGAGCGAAAGCGTGCGGGTCGTGGTTTCGATCTGGCCGAGTTCGGGAATTTCTGCGGTGATGGCGGCACCCAGCTCGGGGAACTTGCGTGCGGTAACCATCACCCGGCTCTCCATTGATCCGGCAGCTTTGTTGTAGGCTTCCACGGCGCGGTCGAGACCTCGGCGCATGTTGTCCATGTGAATGGACATGCTGCGCAAACGATCGTGCAGCTCTTTTCCCAGCGCGCTAATCTGCTGCGCGTTGCGCGCGAGCTTTTCCTGGTTCCATCCGTAAGCTACCGCTTTCAACAATGCAATCAATGTCGTGGGAGAAGCGGGGATCACGCGCTGGACGACGCCTTGCTCGATCAGGCCGGGATCCTGCTCGAGGGCTGCGCTGAAGAAGGTTTCTCCAGGCAGGAACATCACCACAAATTCCGGATTTGGGTCAAACTGCTCCCAGTAGGCTTTTGAGGCCAATGCTCGCATATGATCGCGCACTTGGCGGACATGGTCGGCAAGCTTGACGCGGCGCAGTTCGTCATCGCTGGCTTCGACTGCTTCTAGATACGCCTGCAGCGGAGTCTTCGCATCGACCACCAGATTCTTCCCGCCTGGCAACTTCACCACCAGGTCGGGACGCAACCGGCCATCACTGGTGCTGACCGTGACTTGTTCGTCAAAATCGCAGAAGGCGGTCATGCCGGCGATTTCAACCACGCGCTTCAACTGAATTTCACCCCAGCGTCCCCGAACTGACGGAGTGCGCAAGGCTTTCACCAGGTTGCCAGTTTCGGCTTGCAGGGCTTTCTGTGTTCCGATCAGCGATTGCACTTGTTCAGATAACGTGCCGTAGGCCTGGCTGCGGTCTTTTTCCAGTTGCTGAATCTGACTGTCCACCTTGTTGAGCGAATCCTTGATGGGCGCGACCAGCGTCTCGACTGCTTTCTGGCGAGCTTCAAGGTCGCCCTTGGCTTCGCTCTGAAATCTCTCCAGGCTCGCCTTGGCGAGTTGCAGGAAGGACTGGTTATTGCTCTTGAGTGCGTCGGAGGCGAGGGCTTGAAAGGCCTCGCGCAACTCGTCGGTGGCACGATTGATCAGGTCGAGCTTTTCGGCGGCCGACTGGCGTTCATGCTGGAGGGTGGACTCGACGGCCGCAGCCTGCTCGCGCAGGCGGGAGTTGGCCTCCTGCAGGCGGGCGAACTCGCCCCGGGCGGCGAGTAAATCCTTCTCAATCAGCGTCAAACGGGCCTCGGCGGCGGCCGAGCGCAGACGGAGCGCCAGATAAACCAGCGCGCTGCCGAGGAGTGCGCCGAACACCATCGCAATCCACAGTTCCATGGCCATTGGTAATTAGTCTGACTGGATTCTAGAGGCTAAAGTGGCTGTGTAGCAAAGGATTTGCGTCCGATACGAACCTCCCAGGGTTCTGCCGCGGTAGGCACTCGGATGTTCAGGGCCGTCATTATTTCCGCAGCGCTGGTTCTGGGAACGAGCGCGACGCCGAAGCAAGCGAAAGTCAAACCGGCGGCTGCCAAAGGCTCCGATCGTCCCGTTGTTTCGGTAGAAACGCCCTCCCCAAGTTTTGATCCGCAAGCCGAGCAACAACTGTTGGACCTGGCGAACCAAGCTCGCGCGCAAGTGGGCGCACCCCTGCTGCGCCTTGACGAAGGCTTGACCCATGCAGCCCGCGCTCATGCGGACGCCATGGCCCAAGAACAAGAACTTTCCCACCAGTTTGCCGGTGAGCCCTCCCTCCCCAACCGTCTGGCCGCTACCAGCACGTTGCGTCTGGATCACGCGGGCGAGAATGTGGCCCTTGATCTGAGCGCGGCCGAAGCGCATCAACACTTGATGCTTTCACCACCTCATCGCGAAAACCTGCTCGACCCCAGCTACAACGTCGCCGGATTCGGGGTGATCCGTAGTGGGGAACGACTATACGTGGTCCAGGACTTCGGCCACAGTCTGCCGGCCTACACTGCCGGCCAGACCGAAGACACCATCATGACCGCAATCAGCCGTGCACGACACTTGGGACATCTGCCCGGCCTGGCGCGCAAGGCGGATTCCCAACTGCGAGCTGCGGTTTGCTCGATGGCGGAGCAAGACCGGCTGGGAACCAGTTCCATGCACGAGTTGGCACAGCGCTATAGCTTGGTCAGCTATACCAATCTGCATCCCGAAATCCTACCGGCCAGCGCAAGCCGTCTGATTGGCGAGCGTAGCTTCAGCAACGTCGCGGTTTCGGTCTGCTACGCTCGCACGGGAACTTACCCCAACGGCGTTTATTGGGTGGGCTTGGGCTTCTACTGAGGCCTTCCTGAATCCATTGAGCCTTGAAAGGTTCAACATTCGATGTGTCGTTTTGTTGGATACTTTCATGGGACCGGTGGCGTACCGATGGAGAAGGGTATTTACCCCTACGGTCCTTCCGTGTAGTCTTCGCTTTCGCTTCCGTTCAATCTTCGGTTTAAGATTGGGTCCTATGGCCAAGAAAACTGGAATGAGCGATTCGTCCCTCTGGATCTTCGCGATCATCCTACTCGCGGTGGCTGCCTGGATGTATTTCAGGTAGATCAGAAGAATTCGGGACCTCACTCACACAAATAAATAGGTTTTCGCACGTCTGCACGCGCGCGTGTCATCACGCGCCTGCCTCTAACCGTGGCTTGTGAAACCGCCATTGTCCGAAAAGCCCGCCATTCTTGACATTTAGTGGTCTTCTGTCTTGACACTACCCCCCTACAACTCGGCCATAATTTCGCCCAGAAAATCCGTGGAGGTTCGAATGAAAGGTACGTTCTGTACGCTGTTTCCCCCCATCCTGTTTTTTGCGATGGCGTTTTTCTTCCTGCCGAAAGCCGCACCCCAAGCCTCAGCCAGGGGTTTGAGTGGCCATAAAGAACTCAGCCAACAGACCAAAGACAAACTCAACCAACTTATCAAGCAACGGATGAAAGTAGATCAGTTAGGCGCGAAGCCGCAGTTCCTCCACGGGCTACGGCAAGGCTCGAGAGTTCGGCGAGCGGCGACAGCGTCGCTCAATTCGGGAAGCGGCTCGTTCGACGGAATTATTTCCATTCCGCATTTCGACTTCACAGCCATGTCCGGAGGGCAGGCTTATCCGTTGATGTTCGTCGGCTCTCAACCGGCAAGTGGGGGAGAGACGACCGCTGTGAAAAACGTGATCATTCCCATCACAGTAACCGTTCCCGTGCTAGACACGGATCTTAACTTCACCGGTGCGGAAGTTACCCTCGACGGATCGAGCAAAGTGGACAACACGCTTCACTCGCCCATCTACCGGCGGATGGAGTTTGCAGTGGATTCTCACGCGGGCAAGACGCAATGGGGCGATGCCATGCAGCGGGTCACGTTCTACAAATCGTTGTTGCCACATGCGAATTCGTGGCACGTGCTGCTCGCACATCCTGTCATTTGCACCAACCGTAAATACCGCTGATTTCTTTGACGGTTTCGCCATTGATTTCGGAGACGGACGCCCGCTTTTGCCTTCATGTCTGGCGAGTTCATTGACGGTATCATCGCCAGTTATCTGGCTACGCACCCACCACCACCAGATGTGCCACCGATCTTCGTCCCCTATAACAACTTGCTTTTCTACGGGGGGGACCCATTCGGGGGATGCTGCGTGCTGGGATATCACGCAGCACTCGTGACTGGTACGCGCGGGAAGGATCTAGTGGTGCAGACTTTCATGTTTTCTGACTGGAACGATGGCGGAATTTTCACTAACGATAACGTCCAGGACATTCACGCTCTCAGTCATGAAGTGGCGGAGTGGCTGAACGATCCCTTCATCAATAACGACGTGCCTCCCTATGCGAACGGGGAAGGGACCGGGTGGTGACGTGATCATGGAAACGGGGGATCAGCTGGTAGGCAACTCTGTGCCGGTCACCCTCCACGGATACACTTATCATCCCCAGACCCAGGACATCTTGCAGTATTTCACTCGGGAGACGCCCTCGAGCGCATTGGGTGGTTTGTATCGGTTCCCGGATGATCCGAATGTGCCGAACGCACCTGCTCCCATTTGTCAATGATCCTGGCGGCGGCGCGGATGTGTGTCCGTTGCCGCCATCTTTCTTGTGCGCGATACGCGACTCTCCGGGATGGTGCGGCCCAGGGAAGGCGGGGGAGGTTTTTAGGGAGAACTGTGGCCGTTACATTGCATCACCCCGAGGTACTTGCTCCATGGGCCCACGGCTTCGTGGTACTGGTGAGCCATAACCCTGGAGAGTTGGTGCAGATGCGTTAAGTCATGCGCAGCCCAGGTGGCCAGCAGCTGCGACAAGGTCACAACTCCCAGCGCAGGATGGCGGCCACGGCGCTCGAGGTCTTCGGGGCGCAAATTCAAGGCGCGCAACCCGACCAGGTTATCCGACCTCAGGCGGCTAAATTCATCCAGTAAGTGGCCCAGCGACTTACCTTGACTCTCTCGCTGCTGTGCCCATCGATCAAAAGGGTCAAAAGGCCGGGCCTCGCCCTCTTGCAGGATTCTCTTTGCTCGCGGCATCCAATCGGTACGTTCGCCGTGAATCAGGTGGCCGACGATCTCGAAAGGACTCCAGGTGTCTTGCCCCTCATTTTGCGATGTCCAAGCTTCGGGTAGATCGCGTAGAAGCGCATTGAGGGCGGCTGGGGTGCGAGTGAGAAGCGAGATCGTGTGCTGAAGATTGTGTTTCATGATGCTCCATGTCGACGAAAGCTCAATTCGCGGTGAGATCGGGTGTAGGCACCGGGGTACGGCGACATCTTTCAATAGTTCGCTTCAACTGCTGTTCCTGAAGACCTCGCGAAGCAAAGAACAAAAACACCAAAGCAGCGATGCCGCAGACGACTAAGACTGCTAATCCGATAGTCGCCGAACGCTCATCTGGCGCGACCAGCGCCAGAGCAAAGAGGGACAGGAAGAATAACAAGGGCGCCAAGATGAGAAGAGAGCGGTCCCACCATGGCCTGCGCACCTTTACGCCCGCCCACTGCAAAAGCCAAGACATAGGGTGACCGTTGAGTTTAGAAACAGAGGCAGCAAAATCCCAATCCAATGCTGAGGATGGATCCAATCTCAGATCATGAGCGTGAGCCGCCTTCGCCAGTGCGCAAAGTCTTTCGTACGTCAAGTCGCGAGGACCGGCCGGTACGGGCAACTCAGGATAGAAGAGGTAAACCGGAGATGATGTGGGCGTTGTTGGCAAGTGGGTGAGCAGATATCGCTGTTCATCATCAAGCGGTTCGAGAGAGCGTTTCGCTTCTTCCTCGATACGTCCAATTACGAATTCCAATGCTGCATCTAAATCGACATTCCGGTCCATACGTGGTCCTGCAGACTAATCGTATCGTATTCGGGTCTGTACCGGCCTCGGAGTCGCTGTATTGTTGGTCACTTCAGGGGACCGTACTATGCTGGGATGAACTTTCGACGAAAGGCTTGCAGAGGATGAGAATAGGACCTATCGTGTGCTTACTCGCGCTCGCTCCTTCCTTAGCCAGCGCTCAAAGTGCCGGAAAATCTTCCCGCGGCGGCGAGGGCCTGCTGCTTGCCCTCGAGAATGCCTGGAATCAAGCCCAGTTGCATCACGACTCCAAAGCGCTGGACGGATTGGTGGCCGACTCCTTCATCAGCACCGACAATGATGGAACCTTCATGACCAAGGCCCAGTTCCTGGCCGACAATAAAGACCCTTCCTACGCACCCAGCGTCATGGCGAACAGTGACGAGCGCATTTTCTTGTACGACAACGTCGCCGTGGTTGCCGGCGTCTACCACGCCAAAGGGCTCTACAAAGGCAAGCCCTTTGATCACTACGGGCGATTCACGGATACGTGGGTTTACTTGAATGGAAAATGGCTGTGCGTGGCCAGTCACACGAGCGCCCTGAAGAAAGAACATTAGAAGGACCGTTCGCTCGTTGAGAATCATTGAATCGCTTGTGAGCGCAGGGCAGGGCATTCTGCCCGCAAACCGCCGTCTGTGCTACTCTCCACTCAAGCCCCCTCTCGCCACTTCTCTGTCTTGCTATGGAAACTGCGCCACAAATTCGTATCGGCACGGCCGGATGGTCCTATAAGGACTGGGAAGGAATTTTCTATCCTCCCCAAGTGCAGCGCCGCAAGCTGCATCCGCTGGAATACCTGGCGCATTTCTTCGATGTGGTCGAGATCAATACGTCGTTTTACGGGCACATTAAGCCGGAGTTGGCCAAACTTTGGGTGCGCAAAGTGGCGCCGGTAAATCCCAATTTCGTGTTTACGGCGAAGCTGCACCGGTCGTTTACCCACTCACCCCTGGCGGTGATGGAACCGACCTCGGCAGCGTCGATCAAGCCCAATGACGAGGACGAAGCGAAAGCGCGCGAAGGACTGGATGCGCTGGCTTCCGAGGGCAAATTGGGTGCACTGCTGATTCAGTTTCCGGTGTCGTTCAAGAACACCAGTCTGAACCGGGAATATCTGGAAACGCTCCTGCGACAGTTCATCGAATATCCGCGCGTGGTGGAAGTGCGCCACGACAGTTGGGACAATCCCGAGACTCTGGCGACATTGGCCCGGGGGGACGTCGCATTTTGCAATATCGATCAGCCCCGGCTCGGCAAGTCTCTCGAGCCGACCGAACACGTTACATCAAAACTCGGCTATGTGCGATTGCACGGGCGGAACTACAAGGAGTGGTTCAACAGCGACAACCGCAACGATCGCTACAACTATCTGTACAGCGAGATGGAACTCGAGAATTGGAAAGACAAGATCGAGACCGTGGCGTCAAAGGCCGAGACGACCTACGTCATCACGAACAATCACTACGAAGCGCGCGCAGGCGCGAATGCGCTGGAGTTGAAATCGATGCTCAGCGGCAAGCGCGTGAAGGCCCCGCCGGAGTTGTTGCAGAGTTATCCGGAGCTGAAGAAGTTTGCCGATCCAGACCATGAGGCGGGGGATCCGAATCTGTCGCTGCTAGCTTGAGGAAGGCGATGTCGTCATTTCTCTGACAAGGCCTGTCTGAATTCCATCAGCAAGTCTAGCCCTGAACTTTCTAGGCATCTTCCACGTATCTAGTGGAGTGGGACGAGGGAAGGTGTGACCCACCTTCCAGTGACGGCCACGTCCAAACAATAGGGATCAGCCAAGGAGGCAGGGTTTATGAACGCGAAATATAACTTCCTCATGGACGACATTAAGTGGCGCATCATGCTGAATCTGGCCGGGTTTGCAGTCTGGTTGGCAGCGGTTTATGTGCTCATGCTGGTCGCGGTGTAGCCCCGGGTTGCCGGTGATTTGCAGGTTAGGGCCAGCAACGGCGCGAACCTGGGCCTCCAAACACATGGCAACCTGAAGATGGACTATGGTTTGTCTAGCCCAAAGCAGTCTCCCGGATCATGTATCTGGCAGATTTCCTCTCGCCAGCCTTGCTGAACTTAAACTCATGGCTGACGCCAAGTGGCCCATCAGGGGGATAGGCGAGCTTTTCTCTGGACCAGTTACCGACGCTGGAGAGTCGGGTTCCCCAAACTTGGCCGCTTGCATCCCGCCCTACTTCATACACCACGGGTACTTTTCCATGAGGAAAAGAAGCGACGTAATCTGCGAATTCTTTCGAGCGCGTGTTCCTGAACTCGGCAGTACATTCGCAACTGGGAGAGTTGTCACGCTTGCATGGCGTGATCAGCACGAGGAAGTCGGGCCCATCCTTGGATGACCGCGGATCCAGTCCATCCAAAGGGTTGTCGGAGTCACCGTTAACCGTGGGGAGGCTGTTGTGGGTCTGGTTTGCGCGCTTGAAACACGGCAGGACAGGGCGAGGGAAAACACTATCCGCAAGGCTCGCCTCCATCTTTCCGTTACTGGCACGCCTTACTCCGGTGTCTGCGTGGTGAAAAACTACTTCGCGGCCACTTCCACCTTGGCCGCGTAGTGCGACTCCACGTAGTCGTTCAGGATTATGATGAATTCGGCCACGATTTTGTCGCCCTTCAGCGTAGTGAACAAGCGGCCGTCAACATAGACTGGAGCTTTCGGTTCTTCGAACGTGCCCGGCAGCGAGATGCCCAGGCTGGCGTGCTTCGATTCGCCGGGGCCATTGACGACGCAGCCCATCACAGCGACTTTCATCTCTTCCACACCCGTGTAGCGGTCTTTCCAGACGGGCATTTGCTCACGCAGGTAGGTCTGGATCTGCTCCGCCATTTCCTGAAAAAATGTGCTCGTCGTGCGCCCGCAGCCGGGACATGCGGTGACCTGAGGGGTGAAGCTTCGAATGCCGAGCGACTGGAGGATCTGCTGACCCACGCGAACTTCTTCGGTGCGATCGCCGCCGGGCGCGGGAGTCAGTGATACCCGGATCGTGTCGCCAATGCCTTCCTGCAGGACCACGCCGAGCGCGGCAGCTGAGGCCACGATGCCCTTGGCGCCCATGCCCGCCTCGGTGAGTCCCAGATGTAGCGGGTAATTGCAGCGCGCAGCTAGTTCACGGTACACGTCAATCAGGTCCTGCACGCCGCTCACTTTCGCGCTTAGGATGATCTGGTCAGGCCTCAGGCCGTATTTCTCCGCGAGCGCCGCTGAATTCAGAGCACTCACGACCATGGCTTCCATGGTGACCTCCCGCGCGTCTTTGGGCTCCGGGAGCAGGGAATTCTCGTCCATCATTTTGGTCAGCAAGGCGCTATCGAGCGAGCCCCAGTTAACGCCGATGCGTACCGGCTTCTGATTCTTGACCGCGACTTCGATCATGGTGCGGAAGTTGTCGTCATTCTTGCGTCCGACACTCACGTTGCCGGGATTGATGCGGTACTTGGCAAGGGCGCGTGCGCACTCGGGATACTTCGTTAGAAGCAGGTGTCCGTTGTAATGGAAGTCTCCGATGATGGGGACGCGGATGCCTTGTTTATCGAGTTCGTCGACGATGGGTGCGACGGCGGCGGCAGCTTCTTCGTTGTTGACCGTGACGCGGACCAGTTCCGAACCAGCCCGAGCGAGAGCGGCAACCTGCTTTACGGTCGAGGGGATGTCGGCGGTATCGGTATTGGTCATGGACTGCACCACGACCGGTGCATCACTGCCGACCCGCACGCCTCCAATCGAGGCAGTCACCGTCCTTCTACGCTGGATGTTAGCCATGGGAAGTGTTAGTTTAACATGCGGATTTCGCAGGTGCCGGGTCTGACGCTGGGCTTTGCTTGCCTACCCGCCTTCAAAAAGATAACCACAAAGGACACGAAGTATCACAAAGGAAGTCAAAATCCTTCGTGAACCTTCTTGCGCTTTGTGGTTTAAGCCTTTAGCTTCCTCAACTACCCAGTGGCCAGCGCTTCACGATGTCGTTATAGATAACCGTCACCGCAAACAGTACCAGGAAGACAAACGCGGCCTGGTAGATGCGCTCTTTTATCTGCAGGCTGATGTCGCGACGCATCAGGCTTTCGATCAGCAGCAGCATGATGACGCCGCCGTCGAGAATCGGAATGGGCAGCAAGTTGAAGATGCCGAGGTTCAGGCTGATTCCCGCGGTCAGGCCCAGCAACGGCGTCCATCCCTTTTCCGTGACGGCGTGCCCGATCGCGCTTCCGATCCCAATGGGACCCTCCACCTGCTTCATGGAAACTTTAGCCTGTACCATCTTCTGGATGAGCTCAAGCAAGACCAGCGAGTAGCGCTTGTTGTCTTCGAGCGAACGCTGGAAGGCAGGGATCAGCGACAGCCTGCCAACCTTCATCTTGGGTGTGCTCTCAAAACCAACGCGGTAACGCTTTTCTTTGCCTTCGGCATCGGCCAGCACCGGCTGTAGATTGAAAGTCAGCGTCTGGCTGCCGCGCAGCACATCGACGTTGACGACTCGGTCTTTGGTTTGTTGCAGCGTATCGATCAGAGCTTCAATGACCGGGACAGGCTTGCTGTCGACCGCGATAATCTCGTCGCCTTCCTTGATGCCGGCCTTGGCGGCGGGCATCCCAGCTTCCACTTCTGCCACCACGATCGATTGAGAGGGACTCCAGCCGGCAGAGCCAACTTCGGACGCGGTAACCGGTTTAGGCGTGATGCTTTTCTGGAGAACCTGTCCGTTGCGATTGATGGTCAGAGGCAGAGGCTCGTTGGGGTTCAGCATGACCTTGAGGCCGATGGCTTCCCAGGTGGGGTTTTCGGTGTTCCCGATGCGCAGAATGCGATCGCCGGGCTGCAAACCGGCTTGCGCTGCGGGAGAGTCGACCTTGACATAGGCGATGACGCCGGGCTGATCGATGAAGGCCGGGTACTCGTAGTGCACCATGTAGACGATCGTCAAAAGTCCGACCGCCAGCACGACGTTCATGAACGGGCCGGCGATGGCAATCACAAAACGCTGCCAGCGGGGATGGTTCAGGAACTCGCCGGGATCGTCAGTGCGCTCGTCCATGGGATTTTCGCCCGACATCTTCACGTAACCGCCCAGCGGAATGGCGCTGATGCGGTAGTCGGTCTCGCCCCGGCGGAAACCCAGCAGGCGTTTGCCGAAACCGATGGAGAAGACCTCCACCCGGACCTTGAAATACTTGGCGGCCGCGTAATGACCCCATTCGTGGATCAAGATCATGACGCCCAAAACGATCGCCATTGTCACTGCGGTTAACAAGAAGTGCGCCATAAACTTTCGATTACTCCCCCGGACAGGATATCGAGGCTGTGCGCGGCATGGGGGAAGTACCGCGATTCAACTTTTCTACGCGCTCTCGGGCAGCGCGGCGAGCTTCCAGGTCCGTTGCCAGCACCTGTTGTACAGATTCCATTTTCCCAGTTTTCGTTGTAGAAAGCACGTCCTCAATGACCCGGGGGATATCATCAAAGGAAATCGTGCCATCCAGGAACGCTGCCACTGCGACCTCGTCGGCAGCGTTGAGGGCGACGGGCATGGCGCCACCCGCCTCGGCGGCCTCGTAGGCCAACCCCAGACACCTGAATTTCCTCATATCCGGGGGGGCAAAGTCTAGCTGACGTAAGTTCATGACCGGGAATCGCAAATCGGACGGAATTCGGTCCGGATAGGTCAGCGCATACAGGATGGGGAGACGCATGTCGGTCACAGAGAATTGAGCAAGTATGCTGCCATCGACGAACTCGACCATGGAGTGGATCGTAGACTGCGGATGGACAATGACTTCCACCTGACTGGGGGGCAGGTGGAAAAGGCGGCAGGCCTCGATGACCTCGAAGCCCTTGTTCATCAAAGTTGCGGAGTCGATGGTGATTCTTTTTCCCATCTTCCAGGTGGGATGGTTCAACGCCTGTTCGACCGTGATGGACGCAAATTCAGATTTTGGAGTCTTAAGGAATGGGCCGCCAGAGGCCGTAAGCCAGACGCTCCGGACTTCCTCGATGCGCCCCCCGCGCATGCACTGATGCACAGCGTTATGTTCACTGTCGATAGGGAGCAACGGCTTGCCTTGTTTGCGAGCCTCGGCGGTGATCAGTTCGCCCGCGGCCACCAGGCATTCCTTGTTGGCGAGGCCGAGGGTTTTGCCGGCTTTCACGGCTTCGTAGGTAGCTTCAAGGCCGGCGACGCCCACGATCGCGCTCACGACAAAATCCACATCCGGGTGGGTGGAAACGCGGACGGCGCCGGCAGCGCCGTGAACGACTTCGGTCCCCACGAGTCCTTGGCGCTTGAGTTGGGTACGCAAGGAGTCGGCGTGGGCCTCGGTGGCCATGGAGATGACGCGCGGTTTCCAGCGGACCGCCTGCTCGAAGGCGGCCTCAAGATTTGAACCAGCGGCAAGGGTAATGATCTGAAAGCGATCCGGGTAGGATTCGACGACGCTGAGAGTGCTCCGGCCGATGGAGCCGGTCGAACCCAGGATGGCGATACGTCGCATGCGGAGTCTTTATCTTACGCGGGGGAACAAGAGTTGGGTAGCGCCCGCCAAACCAGCCGCTGGTACGACGGCGCAACTCACTGCATGACCCGCCATGCGGCATAGAACCATAGCACCGGAGCCGCAAAGAGCAGGGCGTCGATTCGATCCAGCATGCCTCCGTGCCCCGGGAGAATAGTTCCGGAATCTTTGACGTTCGCGCCACGTTTGATCAGTGATTCCACTAGATCGCCTAGCTGTGCCGCCACGTTCAAGACCGCGGTCAATAGCAGCACCGGGACCATCGCCGGCTTCTCGAGTGCAAAGATTCCGTCCCGGCGCTGTATGAGTCCCCACTGCAACAGGGCCGTGCAAAGTGGCGTCGCATAGTAGAAGAGTGCTCCACCCACCGCAAGGCTGGCTAACATCGAGGCAACTGCGCCTTCCCAGGTTTTCTTTGGGCTGATGCGCGGAGCCATCAGATGGCGGCCTATCGAGCGTCCGACGAAATACGCGAGAATGTCTCCGGCCCAGACGACCAGCAGCAAGTAGAGGATCAGGAACGCTCCTGCCCATTGCTGGCGGAGTTGCACCAGGATGGCCAGCGGCAGTGCGATATAGGCAAAGCCGAAGGTCGAGGCGGCCGCCGCCGGATAGCCTGTGCTGAGTTGTTCCGATCGCATCGCGATTGTCAGGAAGATGAATGCTGCCAAGGTCGCGGCAAAGGCCGCAGCGATTCCAAAGATCTCGGTCGAGAGCAGGGGCTTGTCGCGCCCGAGGTTGCCGATCAGCAGCACGAAAAACAATAGTACGAACCCGTATGTGGGTTTGCGCAGCGGCAGGACACCGTAGGACTCGGTGAGCTTGAGAAATTCCCGAACAGTGAGCAGAGCGATGGCCCCCGTGACGATGGCGACCAAAGCAATCGGTGCCCGTAGCACCAGCAGCAGGACGATGGGGATCAGGACTACTGCCGTCGCAATGCGTTTGATCAATGGGAGTTCGCCCGAATCTATCTAAGCACACCCTCACCAAGGAGGCACAGAGTCGCAGAGAAAACGAAACCAAACAAGAACCAGATTCCTCGCCGTCGCGGCGCGGCGGCGGGATAAACGACAAGCAAGATTTTCTCTGTGCCTCTATGTCTCCGTAGTGAATCGCCTTTTCGCAGGCTGCTAACTTCGAGTCACTTTCGACGCGTGATGATGGGAATGGTCTTCATTCAGCCCGCCGTAACGACGCTCGCGTTTCTGGTATTCGGCGATACCTTCGAGCAGGTGCTGGCCGCGAAAATCAGGCCACAGGGTCGGCGTCACATAGATCTCGGCGTAGGCCAGTTGCCACAATAGAAAATTGCTCAGCCGCATTTCTCCGCTGGTGCGGACCACCAGATCGGGATCGGGCAAATGCTTCGTGTACAGGTGACGGCCGATGGTGTCTTCGTCCACCTGCAGATGATCGAGCCCGCCATTGCGCGCCGCCGCGTCAGCCAGCGAGCGGAAGGCATCCACAATCTCGCTGCGCGCGCTGTAATTGAGAGCCAGGGTCAGAACCATCCCGGTGTTTTTCGCCGTCGCCTCGCGGGCAGCGGCCATGCGCTCCTGCACAGAGTCCGGCAATTCCTGCTGGCGACCGATGTAGTCGAGCCGAATATTGTTGTTATTCAGCGTGGGGACTTCAAGCTTCAAGTAGCGACTGAGCAGGCGCATCAGGAAATCGACTTCGCTCTTGGGACGCTTCTTCCAGTTCTCTTCCGAGAATGCGTACAGAGTGAGTGCGGGGATGTGAATGCGCGCGGCGGTCTCGACGGTGGAGCGCACGGCGGCTACTCCGGCGCGATGTCCGGCGATGCGCGGCAAATGGCGACGACGCGCCCAGCGCCCGTTGCCGTCCATGATGATGGCGATGTGTTTTGGGAGCCGTCCCGGATCAAGCCGTTGGTATAGTTCTGCTTCCTTGCGATCCAGTCCAGCGGGAATCGTAGCCTGCAACGCTATCCCCTTCTGATTCAAGACGCTAACATACGGTCCGGGAGTTGGCAATGACGCGTGCTACCGCACAACGAAAGCTGATTTACCGCGAAGACACGGAGGCACAGAGTACTCTTTTTGCCTTGTCATTCCGACCCGACCGCAGCGGACAAAAGGAATCCGCTTTTTCCTCTGCCGTTTTCTCAGTGACTCCGTGTCTCCGTGGTAAAAGAGGTCTTGTGGGCTTGCAATCACCCGAGGGCACAGTCCACAATGAGCCGCCCCCGCCTTCACCTGTGCCTTCGACCTCCGAAAACCCGAAGTGGACGCCGGGATTCTCCCGCATTCTGGTCCTGCTGGGACTTTCCATCTTCATCAACTACATCGATCGCAGCAATCTCTCGATCGCCGCGCCGCTGCTGAAGGGCGAGCTGGGTATTTCGGACTCGCAGCTTGGCATTCTGCTTTCAGCATTCTTTTGGACCTACTCCTGCTGCCAGTTGCTTTCCGGCTGGTTAGTCGATCGCTTCGATGTGAAGTGGGTATTTGCGGCGGGATTCTTTCTGTGGTCGACCGCGACCGCACTCACGGGTATTGTGCATTCGCTCACTATGCTGTTAGTCGTGCGCGTGGTGCTCGGCTTGGGCGAGTCGGTCGCCTATCCTTCGTATTCGAAGATCATGACTCTGCACTGTCCGGACGGTCGACGCGGTCTTGCGAACTCGATCATCGCCGCAGGGCTCTCGTTGGGGCCGAGTTTCGGACTGCTGCTGGGCGGAAGTCTCGTCGCTTTGTACGGTTGGCGGCCTTTCTTCTTGGGGCTGGGACTGATTTGCCTTTTGTGGCTGGTGCCATGGGTGCGCTGGATGCCTTCGAGCAACGTGGCGGAGATTGCGAAAAAGCCGGATCCTCCCGGTGTCGGTGAAATTCTGCGGCAGAGGTCCGCATGGGGCACGTGCATTTGCCTTTTTGGCATCAACTACTATCTGTATTTCATGGTGACTTGGCTGCCGTCTTACTTGATGCGCGAGCGGCACTATTCAATGACTGAAATGGCAAAGATTGGGGGTGGTTTTTTTCTGCTCTCGACGATTTCAGCCAGCGTTTGTGGCTGGCTGGCTGATCGTTGGGTAGCGAGCGGAGGAACACCGACCCTCGTGCGGAAGACTTTTGTCGTATCGGGCGCGGTAGCAGTGGGAATCTTTCTAGCCGCCAGTGTGGTGGTGCCGGGGAATCTTTCGCTGGTTCTCCTCATGTTGGCAGGCTTGTCGTTCGGGCTAAGCAGTTCGAATTTTTGGGTCATCACGCAGCGCCTTGCCGGACCGGAGGCAGCGGGTCGTTGGACCGGAATTCAGAATTTCGCGGGAAATCTCGCTGGAGCAGTGGTGCCGACCGTCACAGGATTCTTGCTGGAATACACTGGACACTTCCTCTTGCCGGTACTGATCGTATCGGGCTTTTTGGGAATATGTGCGCTCTCGTGGATTTTTGTCGTGGGACCCATCGAGCCCGTGGAGTGGAAACGATCGCAGCCTTCGCTGATTGCCAAAGCCACAACCTACCCGGCCTAGTTCCAGATCGAAAGTACAAGCGGGCAGGAGTGCCCGCTCCACAACGATCAGTTTGTCGGTCTTGCTTCCTCTGGGATAATCCCTAGAGCAAGCTTTTGAGTTCCTCGAATTACGTTTAATTCCACTTTCACTCCAGCGCGCACATCGCTGAGCAGGCGGTGCAGATCATCCACTCCCGCGACTGCTTGGCCTTCGAGGGCAATGATCACATCTCCTTCTCGCAAACCAGTTCTGCGCGCAGGACTGTCCGGTTCGGTGGAAAGCACGACCACGCCGGTTTCCTTCGGCAGATCGTAATAGCGCACCAGACGGCGATGGATCGGGACGGTCTGTGCCGACACCCCAATGTAGCTGCGCCGGATTCGTCCATCTCGCAGTAGCCGGCTGGCCACGAACTTTGCAGTGTTGATCCCGATCGCGAAACAGAGTCCTTGCGCCGGCAGGATCGTGGCTGTGTTCACACCCACCACTCGTCCGTCGGACGCGACCAGCGGGCCGCCCGAGTTCCCAGGATTCAGTGAGGCGTCGGTTTGAACGACGTCTTCGATAAGGCGGCCCGAATAAGAACGCAAAGAACGGCCTAACGCACTGACCACTCCAGCAGTGACGGTCGATTGGAATCCGTACGGATTCCCGATCGCGATCACCAGTTGGCCTACGCGTAAGGCTTGCGAGTCACCCAACCGTGCTGCCGCCACTCCTGTACCGTCGATCTGAATCACCGCGAGATCGGTAGCCGGATCGTCTCCGATGGTGCGCGCCGGAAGGCGTCTGCCGTCCGCGATCGTCACTTCGATTCGACTGGCATCGTGGACCACATGACTGTTCGTGAGAATCAAGCCGTCGGGCGTGAAGATGAATCCCGAGCCGCCCCCACGACGCTCTTGCGGCTCACTGCGCCTACGCGACGGAACCGATTGATGCACTTCAATATTTACAACCGACGGGCTCACTTGCTCGACGGCACCGGTAACCGCCCGCGAATACGCGTCCAGCAGGGCAGAGTCGTCGGCCACCAAGCTCTCGGCTCGGGCTACCGGCGACTCCGGTGCGTCGGGTAGAGAAGACAAGAGACTTACGTTACCTTCCATTTGCATGACGTTATTGATGAGTTAACCCGATTTGCGGATTCAAGGCACTTGGAGTATGGTTGCCAACTCTTGTTGTCCTAGAGTGCATCGGATACCCGGAAATTCTCGTGAGGCGGATTGAACCACTGTGATCTGTGCCGCTTGCGAGGCGAACGATACAAGGGACTATGCGATCGAAGGGACGAAGCGCCGTCTTGGTAGTCGTGCTGTCGATGGCGAGTTCGTGTCTGTTGCTCGCGCAGGGTCGTCCTCATCCGCAAGGCAAGAGTCACCAGAGCAGCATTCCCGCCAAACCACCTGCGGCGCAACTATTGGATTCCGAGCAGGGCTTGGCGATTCTGGGGGCGGCCCTGGAAACGAAACATCCTGGTCACGCGGGCGCTGACTGTTCGCACCTCGTGCACGCGATCTACGAGAAAGCTGGGTTCTCGTATACCTATACCCCGTCCTCGGATCTTTACGTTGGGACCGACGAGTTTCGTCGAGTGTCTCAGCCGCAAGCGGGAGACTTGGTGGTGTGGCTGGGCCACGCGGGCATTGTCGTCAATCCCCGGGAACATACCTTCTATAGCGCCCTACGTTCAGGATTGCGCGTGCAGGCATATGACTCCCCCTACTGGAAGCGCCGCGGGCGCCCCCACTTCCTGCGCTACGTGCGATCAACATCCGCCCCTCTGCTGACTGCAACCAACCACGGACCGACTCTGACGCCGGCGGGCTTGCGGGACGGCGGATCGCGCGAATCCATGCCTAGTAAGAGAGACCCAGCAAAAAGCGTCCCGGCGAGCTCGGGAGAAGTCGATGATTCGCCCTCGGAAGATCTGCCGGTCAGCATTCCGACCGTCCCAAGCGCCGTCAATATTGAATCACCTCGGCCTCGAACTGACGAGATACGGATCGCCCTCCTGCAACAATTCCAGGAGACAAGTGACGCGCTGGCTGAACGCGACGTTCTGAAACTGTATCCCTCCCTGGTGGCCTTCACTCAACTCGAAGTGAAGAAGGTCCAGGTGAAGGGCGATAAGGGCTGGGCTGAGATTCAAATCAGTGAGCCTTCGCTCATTAGCAGCAACGGTCGTGCCAAGAAATATCCGAAAGTGCAGCGCTGGAATCTCCGTCGCCAGAGTGCAGACGTCTGGGAACTGGCGCTACCGGCCGATGCCATTTATCTTCCCCGGGAGATGGCGGTGCACCTGATGGCTCACCGACTCGCCGCCCTTACCGATGCAGACTCTTCTTCGACCAGCGGCAGCGACGACAAAGCCCGCCTGGCCCGCTGGCTGAACGTACTGTTGGCTGAGTCTTCCACGCACTAGCGCCCTCCTCACGTCTTTGTGGTTCCTTGGAATGCCCTCCGGGCTGACACGCTAATTCCTCAACATCCTGAGGCTGTAGTTTGCTGGTTGTAGAAAGTGTCTTGTAGAACTAGAATGCGTCGCTCGCTAATAAGGTTTTGGATCTGTCATCTACTCAGGAGGCAACATGAAAGCCAGAACGATCGCATTGACGCTGCTAACCTGTTTGGTCGGTCTGACACTGTGCTTTGCCGACGACGCCAACATGGGGACCTGGAAACTCAACGAAGCCAAGTCAAAGTTAAGCCCCGGCATGCCGAAGAATACGATGGTGGTGTATGAGGCTTCGGGAGACAGTGTGAAGGTCACGGTAGACGGTGTCGACAGTCAGGGCAAACCCACGCATAACGAGTGGACCGGCAAGTTTGACGGTAAGGATTACCCGCTCACCGGCGATCCGAGTGCGGACTCTCGTTCATACAAGAAAATCAACGATCACACCTTGGAATTGACCAACAAGAAAGACGGCAAAGTCACCTTAAGCGGTCGAATTGAAGTGTCCGCGGACGGCAAGACCCGCACAGTTAAGGCTGGGGGAACGGATTCAGCCGGCAAGAAGATTAAAAGCACTGCACTTTACGATAAACAGTAATTGGTTTTCTCAGCGTTCGCAGCTTCAAGGTCCTTTCGCCTTCGGGTGAAAGGACTTTGCATTCTACTGTGCAACTACGACGGGTGAGGGCCGCAGAGAGTCGCTTCGCGATGATTCTGTTGGTGCCTTGCGATGAGGCTCTCGCGTCCAAATAGTATTCAATCGCCAAGTGCGCGAAGGACACCGAAGTAATGCTCTTTCCAGCGCAAAAAAAGCCGAGGCCCGAAGACCTCGGCATGTGAGTTGGCTGGTTGCCCGGATTAAACTCGAAATGCCAAATCCTAGGATGATCTTCTGGGCCGAAGGGTTAGATCCCGTACCTGAGCAATGATGCTTTGCATCTGCATCCCGCTGAGTTGCGCCACGAACGGCAGGATCTCTGCGATAAACTGATCCTGCGCGAGGTCGCGGATCTCTTCCTGGCGGTTGCGCTCGCCGCCCGAGAGCAGATCCGGCACGGTGACTTCCAGCGCTCGCGCCAGCCGTTCCAGCGACGAAAGCGTCGGGGTAGCTTTCTCGTTCTCAATTTTAGAGACGTAGGTCCGCGGCACCGACATGCGGGTAGCGAGTTGGCGCTGGCTCAATCCGTTGCGCAAACGCAGCGAGCGGATGGAAGACGCCAAATTCAGATGTCCGCGTCCATTGCCATGCGACGGAGCGATCTGGGGCAGAGGCTCGGCGACCATGACTTCAGGCTCCTCTTCGTCGAGCGAAGCATGGCAGCGGCGGCACAGGTCATTGGTTGTACGGAATTGAACTAGCAGGCAGTGATCGCAACGTACGACTTCCCTTGAATCGACCGGGGCAAGAGTCGTGGCCATCTAGGTTTTGGGAGGTGCCAGAGCGGGGGCACTCCAAAGAGCCGCTGGTCAGGCTCCTGTCTGAAGGGTAATCTGAGCGAGGAAGCCTGTGGATGTCAAGGAATTTGTGGCGTGAAAACGGCAATGCGTTGCACGAAACTCGGAAATATCTGGCGAAAACCCGGAGAAAACAGGTAAGAAATCATGAATGATCGCGCGGCCGCGTGGTGTTTACTAACTGAGTTCACCCAATCCGAAAGTTTGTTGAAGCATGCACTTGCCGTCGAGGCATGCATGCGTGCCTATGCGCGCAAGCTTTCCGGAGACGAAGATCTATGGGGTGTCGTGGGATTGCTGCATGATTTCGATTACGACCGCTACCCGCGACTTGAGGATCATCCTTACAAAGGCAATCAGATCTTGAAGGAACGCGGATATTCGGATGAGATCCGCCGCGCCATCATGTCGCATGCGGAGTACAGCGGAGTGAGCCGGGACTCGGCGATGGAGAAGGCGCTGTTTGCCTGCGATGAACTGGCAGGATTCATCACGGCTTGTGCGCTGGTAAAGCCGGGGAAGTCGCTGGCGGAGGTGGAAGCTCCCTCTGTGAAGAAGAAAATGAAAGACAAGGCGTTCGCGCGCGGCGTGAACCGAACGGACATTGTGAGCGGCGCTGCGGACCTGGGAGTCGATCTGGAGGAGCACATCGCCTTTTGCATTGAGGCGATGAAGGGGATCGCGGGCGAGTTGGGGCTGGATGGGACAGCGGCGAAGACGGCATAAAAGGCGTTTTCATGAGCAACAGGCACAGAGAGTTCTGTAATCCGTAATATGAAAAAAACGCCGCGATGAGCCCTTTATGCAAATTGTTCGTTTCATATTGAGCGCTTGTATGTTCTTGGCGGTTGTCTCCAACGCGCTGGCCCAGTCGACCGATCCCTGTAACAACGATGACTTACGGCGTGCCTGGGAGAATGATCCCATATACACCGAGGCAGGGGAACTACCTCGCATATTGGAGAATCGCGGCTTCGTCGTGGTGTGTGTGCGCAGTTCAAAGCAAGCGGAGTTGTTCGAAGGCGAGAAGGGTGCCGCCTGGTACAAGACCAAGCAAGGCGTCTTCGAAGTTTTGTTCTTGCCGGTATCGCAGAATTTCGAGGGCTTGCAAATCGTGGCCGAATCGAAACCGAGGTGGCCTTCACACTTACATCTTTCGTGCGCCTCACATTTCAACAACGATGGATAGTGCCAAGCCCATGGTCTTCATCAAGCACAAAAATCTGCTGTTTGAGGTGTGGGGAAATGAGGAACTCGCAAAACAATTCGCACATGCTTTGGAAAGACGACAACCCATTCTGCCATACTTTGATCGAAGGTGAATCGGTTTCCTAGCGGAGCGCCTCAGCAATCCTCCCACTACCGATCACATCTGCAATGCGCGCGAAGTCCTGGTACATCACCCGGTCTTTCTGGATTGGCGGCGACACCGTCCGGATGGCAGCGTGTGCCTGCTGCAGGCGCTTGGAGGTTTTCAGCGGTGCGAGTAGATCGAGCGCTTGTGCGGCCGCCATAGCCTCAATGGCGATTGCGTTGCGCGTGTTCTCGACGATTTTCTTCAGCTTGATCGCAGCCGCCATCCCCATCGAAACATAATCTTCTTTGTTCCCGGATGTGGTGATCGAATCCACCGAGGCCGGGTGCGCCAGCACTTTGTTCTCGCTGACCAGCGCAGCCGCCGTCACCTGCGTCATCATGAAACCGGAATTCAGGCCTGCACCCGGCGCAAGGAACGGCGGGAGGCCTTCGCTTAAGGCTGGATTCACCAGGCGCTCGAGCCGTCGCTCGCTGATCCCGGCCAGCGCGCTGAGCGCAATCCCAAGGAAGTCGAGGGCGAAGGCGACCGGTTCGCCGTGGAAGTTGCCGCCGGAGATCACGTCAGCGGCCCCATCCTTTGATTTGGAATCGCGGAAGACCAGAGGGTTGTCGACCGCCGAGTTGATTTCGGTCTCGAAGACTTCGCGGCAATGGGCGAGAGTATCGCGCACCGCACCGTGCACTTGTGGCATGCAGCGCAGGGAATAGGCGTCCTGTACGCGGCCACAATCGCGGTGCGACTCGCGAATGGCGCTGCCTTCGAGCAGTTTGCGCAGATTGGCGGCGGTTTTGATCTGACCGGCATGGGGGCGCGCGCGATGAATGCGGTCATCGAAGGCGGCGTCAGTCCCCTTGAGCGCGTCGCAGGCCATCGCCCCGATCACGTCGGCGGAGTCCACCAGCGTCTCGGCCGCCAGTAAAGAAAGAGTTCCGACCGCTAGCATCGCTTGCGTGCCGTTGATCAGCGATACAGCTTCCTTGGCTTCGAGGACAAGTGGCTTGATGCCCGCAGGCTTGAGTGCGTCGGCGCCCAGCATGCGCCCACCCTTGCCGTCGTGACACTCGCCTTCACCAATCAAAAGCAACGCGAGGTGAGCCAGAGGAGCCAGATCACCCGAGGCGCCCACGCTTCCCTGAGAAGGCACCCAGGGCGTCACACCCCGAGTTAGCAACTCGCAGATAGTGTCGACGACCACGCTGCGTACGCCGGAGTATCCCTTGGAAAGGGAATTGGCGCGTAGCAGCATCATGGCCCGCGTTTCGCCGATCGAAAGCGGTTCGCCCACGCCCACTGCGTGCGAGCGGACCAGGTTCACTTGTAACTCACGGATCTGCTCGCCGGCGATGCGGACATCGCTTAACTTACCGACACCAGTCGTAATCGCGTACGAGACCTGGTTGTCAACTACGAGAGCATCCACTACGTCACGGGCACCGTTAACTTGCTCCCGAGCGTCCGGAGCAAGCAGCACGGGGCGACGTTCGATAGCGACCTCGCGCACGGCTTCGGGGGTCAGATCGTTTCCGTTAATGTGAAGGGCGTTCAAAAGTGTTGGCTTTCGGCTCTGGCCTTTGGGCTCTGGGTTTCGCTCATGACTGTTTGGCCGCTGCTTCCCGGAATGCTTTTATGTATTTTTCCGGGAGTACGGTCTTTCTCATCTGCGCATCCGCTACGATATGCGTGGTCTCGCCTTCGGCCAGTACGGTCTGATCGTCTACTCGAACGAGCTCGTATCCAAAATGAATGACTGACTCGCGAATATTCTTGAGCCACGTTCGTACGACGATCTGATCATCGTAGCGCGCCGGGGCCTTGTAGCGGCAGCGCGCATCGACTACCGCGATGAAGCAGTTGTCATGCTGTTCCATGTCTTTATAGGAGAAGCCCAGCTGCCGCAGTAGTTCCACCCGGCCAATTTCGAACCAGATGAAATGATTGGCATGGTAGACCACGCCCATCTGATCGGTCTCGGCGTAGCGCACGCGCACTGGGCTCTCGTTGACGATCGCATGGTGGTTCGTGGAAGTGTTGGTCTGGTACTCACTCATCCCTGGGAACTCCATTTGGGCTTGCGCTTTTCAAGAAACGACGTGATGCCCTCGCGGAAGTCGGCCGTCTCGCGGATGGCAGCGTTTTCCCGGACGGCCGCATCGATCTGCGCATTGAGGTCTACCCGCGCCGCGTCGCTCAGCAGCCGCTTGGTATACCGCAAGGAAGCGGGACTGTTTTCCATCAACTGCGCAGCGAGTTCACGGGCTCGGGCTAACAAATTCTCCGGGGCAACAATCTCATTGACCAGTCCGATGCGCTGAGCTTCGGCTGCATCAAATAGACGCCCCGTCAGAAGCAGGTCGCGGGCGATCTTCTCTCCCACCTGGCGCATCAGGAACGTGGATACGATCGCAGGCACAAAGCCAATGCGTACTTCGGTGTATCCGAATTTGGCTTCGGGGACTGCGAGAGTGAAGTCGCACAGCGTTGCCAGTCCCGTGCCGCCTGCAATGGCCGCGCCGTTGACCGCGGCAATCGTGGGCTTGGGAAAATCGTAGAGTGTGCGGAACAGGCGGGCCATGGTCTGCGTGTCTATCAGACTCTGCTCCGGAGTTCGACCGATGAGACTTTTCAGATTCTCGAGATCCATGCCGGAACAGAAAGCCTTGCCAGAGCCCGTAAGCAGAAGCACGAGCGCGGACGATTGCGCGACCTCGTCGAACGCCGCCAGCAATTCTTCAATCAGTTCGTAGCTAATGGCGTTGCGCTTGTCGGGGCGATTCAGCGTGATGACGGCGAGTGCACCCTCGTAATCGAGTTGGACGTTGGCGTTGGACATAGGGGCGCAAACTCACTTAGTTTTCTGCAAACCCTTTTAAGACTGGTCATCCTGAGCGCAGCGAAGGACCTGCTTTTCGCCGGCGCTCTGGTCCAGCTTTACGTGTATGACGTTCTTCCCGTCAAACCACTTCTCACTGAGGTCCTCCCACGTGGGATTCGCGGAACGAATGAGTGCGACCTTTCTCGCGCGCAACCAGCCCTTGAGGCGCTTTTCTCGAGCGATGGCGTTGCCGACGTAGCTAAATTCTTCGAAATGAACAAGTCGATGCACTCGGTATTTGCCGGTGAATCCGGGAGCGGCATTATTCTTGTGTTCCCAGACTCGTCGCCAAATATCGTTGGTGAGGCCGATGTCGAGCACTCTCGATTTACTCGCCATGATGTAAACGTAGTAGCGCCGCATAGGAAAGCAGGTCCTTCGCTGCGCTCAGGATGACAATTCATAGGGGTAGCACGCAGTAACAGTGATCACAGATCGTAGGTTCAGGCCAACGGTACTTCTTTGGAGGAAAGCACTTGGGCTCCCTTTCTGCCCGAATCAAAATACTGATCGATAGGAGCATGCCATCCATCCGTTAATCCGCAGCCGAAGAAGCAGTGTATTTCGCCGCCAGCCCGGCCGTTGCCTTCAGCAGCGAATCCAAGGAACGTGTGATCGGTGGTTGTACTCCGCGCTGCGTGATCGCTTCCAGCACCTTCTCCGTCGGGATATTCCCCACCAGCGCATCCTGCGCAAACGGACAGCCACCCAAACCGCCCAGAGCCGAATCAAAACGCCGACATCCAGCGTCGTAAGCGGCGAGCACTTTCTCCACGGCCTGCTCGGGGCGACTGTGCAAGTGCACGCCGATCTCGAGATAGCCGTACTTCGCAAGTGCGGCTCTTACGACTTCGCGGATTTGTTCCGGCGTCGCCATGCCCACGGTGTCGGCCAGCGAGATGGTGCGGATGCTTTCGGACTCGAGCAACCCCACCGCTTCCACGAGTTCGTCAATATTCCACAGGTCACCGTAGGGATTCCCAAAGGCCATGGAGACGTAAACAATCGTGTCGAGTCCGGCGTCTCCCGCTTTCTTTCCCACTTTCTCCAATTCCTCAATCGCTTCCTCAAGAGTCTGTCGCTGGTTATTTTGCAGGAACGTTGGAGAAATCGAATAAGGAAAGCCCAGTGTGCTGACGGCCTGGGTCTTGATGGCGCGTTCCGCTCCTTGCTCGTTCACCACGATGCCGATGATCTCCACGTCGTCCGGTGGATCGAGCTCTTCGAGCACCTCTTCCGAGTCCGCCATCTGGGGCACTGCCTTGGGCGACACAAACGAGACGGCATCGATATGCTTGAACCCGACGCTGATGAGCGCTTTCAGGTAATCCGTTTTGATGTATGCGGGGATGTGGCCTTGCAGGCCTTGCCAGGCATCTCGGGGACATTCGATGAGTTTGATGCTGTTGTTCGCCACGGTTTTCATTCACCACGGAGACACGGGGTCACGGAGAAAATCAAATCACCTTTCTTACAATGCCACCTCTCACAAGGCTGGCAACGTGAAAGTTCAGAACTAGTCCGACTCGTTTGTTTGCCATTTTCATGTAGCTCAGAAGTTGCGCCTCGTGAACGGGCAAAATATGTTCGACACATTTGAATTCCAAGACGATCAGATCATTCACTACCAGGTCGATGCGATAACCACAATCCAGATTGACGCCTTTGTACACTACGGGAAGAAGTACTTGTCGGCGAAACGGAATACTACGGATGTTCAATTCGTGACATAGACATTCTTCATAGGCCGATTCCAAAAGGCCCGGTCCAAGCGCGCGGTGAACTTCGATGGCGGCGCCGATGATCTGTTCAGTGAGGTCTTCATGGAGAAGCTTGCTCCGTGTCTCCGTGTCTCCGTGGTGAATCATGTTTGCAAAACCCCAACCTTAAACTCCGGCACATCCGGATTCAACGCGGCCGCTTCCAGGGCCTGCACGATCGCCTCGCGGGTCTCGACCGGATCGATAATTTTGTCGATCCACAAACGTGCTGCCCCGTAGCGCGGGTCGGTCTGTTCGTCGTAAGTCTGCTTTACCGATTCGTACAGTTCTTTCCTTTCTTCCTCACTCAATTTCTTGCCGCCCCGCTCAAGCTGCTTGACCTTGATTTCGACCAAAGTTCCAGCGGCGGAGTCCCCGCTCATCACGGCGTATCTTGCCGTCGGCCAAGCGAACACAAATCGCGGATCATACGCCTTTCCGCACATCGCGTAGTGCCCGGCGCCAAACGAGCCGCCTACAATCACGGCAATCTTCGGGACCACTGAGTTGGAGACCGCATTCACCATCTTCGCTCCTGCTTTGATGATGCCGCTCCACTCCGCGTCGCGACCAACCATGAAGCCGTTCACGTCGTGAAAAAAGACCAGGGGGATCAGGTTCTGGTTGCAGTCCATGATGAAGCGCGCAGCTTTCTCGGCCGACTCGGTGTAGATCACTCCACCGAACTCCAAGCGTTTGTGGCCTTCATGATCGACCTGCTGCGCGTGCAGCTTCTGGTTGGCGACAATTCCAACGGCGAATCCTCCGATGCGTGCGTAGCCACACACCAGCGTCTTGCCATACTCGGGCTTGTACTCGTCGAAGCGGCCCAGGTCGACGATGCGGGCCAGCACTTCCTTCATGTCGTAGGGACGCGCCGGGGAAGAATCGTAGATGCCGTAGATTTCTTCGGCGGCGAGCGCGGGTTCTGCCGGCTGTTTGCGGTCCCAGGGCGATTGCCGTCGGTATCCCCACTTCTCGACGATGGAGCGGATACGCGCAATACAAGCCTCGTCGTTGGGTTCGCGGTAGTCGATCGTCCCGCTGATGCCCGCGTGCATCTCCGCGCCCCCGAGTTCTTCCGCCGAATATTTTTGCCCGATGGCGGCTTGCACCAGGGCCGGGCCGGCAAGAAAAAGGCCGCTGCCATCGGTCATCAGGACGTGATCGCACATCACCGGCAGATATCCACCGCCCGCCACGCACATGCCCATGATGGCGGCGATCTGCGGGATTCCTTGCGCGGACATCACGGCATTGTTGCGGAAGACGCGGCCGAAGTCGTCGGTGTCGGGGAAGACATCTTCCTGCAGGGGAAGGAACACGCCGGCGGAGTCGACCAGATAAATCGTCGGCACACGATTCTCCAGGGCAATGTTCTGCGCGCGGATGACCTTTTTGGCGGTCATGGGGAAAAACGCGCCTGCCTTGACGGTCGCGTCATTGGCAATGATCATCACAAGGCGCGTGTGGATGCGCGCAAGCCCTGTGATCACGCCTGCACCCGGGGCCCCTCCCCATTCTTCGTACATGCCGTAGGCCGCATAGATGCCGAGCTCAAAAAACGATTTCGCGTCGACCAGCAACTGGATGCGCTCGCGTGCCGTCAAACGTTTCTTGGCATGCTGGCTCTCGATGGCCCTGGCGCCGCCGCCCTCCCCGATTTTTTCTTCTTCGTTGCGGACTTGCGAGACCAGGTCGGCCATGAAGCGCATGTTGGCCTCAAAGCGTGCCGAGGTGGGATCCACCTTGGAAGGCAACAGGCTGGAGGTGGCGGTGGACTGCGAGACTTCGTTACGGTCGGCCATGGGTCAGGGGCAGCAAACAGACTACGGTATATCAGCGGCGCGGAAGGGCGCAAACAAGGAATCGGGCTTTGGGCTCTGGGTTCCCGGCTCTGGGTTTTCGACTCGAGGGGTAGGCCTGAGTAATCGGCTTCTGCCGTGCTGTGCTGCTGCGCGTGGTCTCGTCTTCCCCATATTTTTCGTTGGAACTGGCAGGAAGAGTGGTATTGCTTCGTCTGCGATCGGAGGACGGAACGAATCGTTTGACTCGCGCATGTGTGTGGGCATTGATTGAAGCAGTTCGCAACCTTTCTGGCGAAGGTGCTCCACTGGTCATCACGGGAAATTTTAAGTTCTTCTCCGCCGGCGCGGACCTTGCAGAAATTGCTGCCCTCACCGCTTCAGAAGCCTACGAGTTCTCCAAGATGGGCCAGACTTTGATGAACGCGATCGAGTGTTTCCCCGCTCCCGCAGGTGCCGCTGTGAACGGATACTGCATGGGAGGCGGCCTCGACCTTGCACTGGCTTGTCATAGCCGGATCGCATCCCGACATGTCATCTTCGGACATCGTGGAGCATCTCTTGGGCTGATTACAGGTTGGGGAGGAACGCAACGCCTGCCTCGACTGGTCGGAAAGGGAAAAGCCCTTGAATTACTGGTGGCCGCGAAGAAGATTCACGCAGATCAGGCGTGGCGCATGGGACTCGTGGACGCGATCGCCGATGATCCGCTGAAGGAAGCGATCCTAAAAATTAGAATTCCCCGATGACCTCAGACTCATAAGTCTCTCCTATCCCGAGCCCAAAGCCCAAAGCCGAGAGCCCAAAACGCAGCCCTCTATCTCCTCTCCAGCCACCGCGCCAATCGGCACCCGTCGTCTTCGAGCAGAAACGTTCCGACTCCGAAACATTCCCCGACGATGCGATGCGACTCGGGATCGCGTACGGCGCGGGTGATCCATTGCTGGCCCACCTGGTATTGCGCGGCGGTGAGCCATTTCTGGGGAAGGACTTCGACCAGTCCGGCGTGCAGATCAAAGACGAATAGAGCAAACGCGGGGTCGTCGCTGGACATAGCTTTGTAGCTGGTGGGGACGATCAGTTCTTCGACCAGGGTGAGTTCGGTCGGCACATCGATCTTGTGCGGGCCCGGGAGGAGGTCGAGCGGCACCTCGAAGTCGGCAACCGGTTCCGTGTGAGCGTAGAGGCGATCGGGAGACTGTTTGAACCAACCGGCGATTTCGGCCATCTCAAACGCCTTGAGCGTATCGGGATCGAAGCAAGCGAAGCGGATGTTGCGTCCCTCCGGACACCAGACACCCAAAGAGTTCGGCGGCGCGTAGAACGGGCGGCAGTAGGTGTTCAGGGCCAGACGAGGATTGTCCGGTTCCTGCTCGAGTCCGAGTGTGACGATGTAGCCTACCGGACCTTCTTCACCGTGATGGCTCCAATCAAAGCGCTGGCGCGCCACAGAAGTGATCGCCGGAAAGGTCTGCCAGTACCAGGGGGCGGGTCCGATTGTTTGGGCAAGGATTTCGCGGAGCCGGGTTGTGGAGAGATCAGTCATCGACAGGAGAATGGGAAATTCGCTGAAGTGGTTCGAAGCACCGAGTAGTCAGTCCCGAAACCTGAGACCTGACACCTAAGACCTAAGACCTAAGACCTGTTTTTCTCACCCCGCCGGCACACCGCGCGGCTTCACATTCTCACGGATGAATTTCACGATATCGTCCATGGCCGTGCCGGGCTGGAAGATCGCGGCCACGCCGGCTTTCTTGAGGCCCTCGACATCCTGATCAGGAATGATGCCGCCGAGCAGCAGCAGCACGTCGTCCATCCTGTTCTGCTTGAGCAAGTCGATGACGCGCGGGACGATCGCGTTGTGGGCGCCGGAAAGGATCGAGAGGCCGATGACGTCGACGTCTTCCTGAAGAGCGGCGCTCACCACCATCTCGGGCGTTTGGCGCAAGCCAGTGTAGATGACTTCCATGCCGGCGTCGCGAAGGGCGCGGGCGATGACCTTGGCGCCGCGATCGTGCCCGTCCAGGCCGGGCTTCGCGACCAAGACGCGGATCTTATGCTCGGTTGCCACCAAGGCAATTTAACCACAAAGGACAGGAAGGGTCACGAAGGGAAGCACTGGTTCAACCCCTTTGCGTCCCTGTTGTGCCCTTTATGGCCTAGAGGGTTTTGATGTCCAAACTCCGCCACAAATACCAGCACGCGATCGAGCGGTACGGTGCCCACGCCTTCGCGATCTTTTCCATATCTTTGGGCTTGGGCAGCTTGCGCTTCCGGTAGTGCTTCTTGATGGCAACCTGTACGCCATAGTCGCCCGTGGGGAGCACGTCGGGACGCCGCAACGTGAACATTAGGAACATGTGGGCGGTCCATACCCCAACGCCCTTCACCTGCGTGAGGTGCTGGATGACTTCCTCATCGGGCAACTCGCCCAGCCGCTCGAATTCCAGTAAGCCGGCTTTCGTCTTCCCGGCGAGGTCGCGCAAGTAGGCTGTCTTCTGTTTGGAAAGGCCCACCGCGCGCATCTCCGCGTCACTCAATTTCAGGATGCCTTCCGGGGTCACGGGATCGCCGGTCTTTTCCGTGAAACGTTTGAAGATGGTGACTGCCGCCTTGCCATTCAGTTGCTGATAGAGGATCGCCTCCGCCAGACTGTGGAAGGTGGGTTCACCAAACTCCATGCGACACGGTCCGACTCGCTGGATGATTTCACTCAGCACCGGATCGCATTTCTTCAGATGGTTGATCGCCTTGCGCATGTCCTAAAGATGTATCACAAAAGTGTATCTAAAGGCGAACAAAACACGAAACACGTCCCAGCGTCAGTATCTCGTCAGGGAAAGAGTGCCCAGCGCATTCGTCGTACTGGCGGAGCGGTTCTGCCACTCGCCGGTAGCTTGCCGTCATTCACCGAAAAGCCGATGCACAGCTAACGCCCCGTGGCTAATCTCCCACCTGTCGCCAGTCAGTGACTGGTAAACGGTGCGAGAGGAGTTGCAACATGGCAAACGGCAATCATTACCCGTTCTGGACACACGACACCGTAGCAGCCGCGGTCCTGGCAGGAGTGGGCACCGCGAGTTTCCAGAGTAAACTGGACGTCTGGGCGACCAAACTGAATGTCCCCGTCGTCACGGCCTTGGTGCATGGCTGGCCCATGCTGCTGATCCTGGCCGGCCTGATTCTGTTGTTGGTTCATCCGGTAGCGGAGCCGTCGTTCTCAAAGCGCGACCGGGAATCCACGGAGATTTCCCATGAGTCCCACACAAAGGCGTAAGAACGGTGCGATGATCGCCGGACTGGTGATCGTCGCCATCGGCGGCCTTCTTCTGCTGAATCAGCTGGGTGTATTTCCTCACGGCATCATGGTGCAGTTCTGGCCGGTCGTGATGATTGTCATTGGCCTGATCAAGATCTTCACCGGCAAGGACCGCGGAGAGATGGTGGTGGGCGGATGCCTCATCGCCGGGGGCGCCCTGCTGCAGACCAACAGTCTGGGCATCACTCACATCACGTTGAGCCAGGCCTGGCCGATGTTCATTATCGTCGTGGGCCTCATGGTGCTCGCTCATGCGTTGTCCGGAAAAACCTGCGGAGAGTCCGTGGCTACGCTCGATGGCGATCTCGACTCGTTTTACTTATTCGGCGGAGGCGAGCGTAATGTGAACGCCAAGGACTTTCGCAGCGCACGGCTCTTTGCTGTTTTCGGCGGCTACGAAGTGGATCTCACCCGGGCGGAAATGGCCGGCAACGATGCTTACGTGGAGGCGAACGCCGTCTTCGGCGGCGGCGAGATCCGTGTGCCTTTGCACTGGAAAGTCGTGCTCCAAGGCATGGGCGTCTTCGGCGGATACAACGACAAGACACAGCACATCCAAAGCGATGCGTCTGTTCCCGCCAAGACTCTATACGTCCGTGGCGTCGCGGTATTCGGTGGAGTGGAAGTCAAGAACTGATCCGCTATGCATCCCATCCTTGGCCACCTGCGGCAGCTGAGCCTTTATTTGCTGGCTTGGTCCCCGTTGGCTGTGATCCTTTTCTATGTATTGAAGTCGGCGAGCGGACTGAGCTTGATACAGACGTTCGCGACGGTACCGCTGCTTTGCCTGGTGTACGCCTTCATGTGTCTGTCGGCGTGGTACACCTGTCGCGCGACTCCGCTCTCCAATTCTACGTTTTCTCGCTTAGCACTGACCCACTTGAGCGGTGCCTTGGTCATCAGCGGAATCTGGATTGTGATCGCCAAAGGCTGGACCAGCGCTATGTCGGGCCTCGAGGCATTTCGCGGACTCGACCAGCGATTCGCGCCGAACTACCCTCTTCTGTTCGCAAGCGGTGTGATGATTTACCTGCTGGCCGTAGCGCTGCACTACGTTCTTCTGTCGATGGAATTTTCACGCGAACTGGAGAAGCGCGAGATTCAGGCGCGCGTGCTAGCGCGCGACTCGGAATTAAAAGCCCTCAAGGCGCAGGTCAATCCGCATTTTCTATTTAACAGCCTGAATTCGATCAGCGCTCTGACCAGCATCGATGCCGGGCGTGCTCGCGAGATGTGCATTCTGCTGGCCGATTTTCTGCGGAAGACCTTGGGGCTCGGAGAGAAAGTCGTAATCCCTTTACGGGAGGAACTCGAGCTGGTGCGTTCGTTTCTGTCGGTGGAGAAGGTGCGGTTTGGAGCGCGCCTGACCGTCGAAGAGTCGGTTTCATCGGACGCGCTGGAATGCGCCGTGCCCCCGCTGCTGCTCCAGCCCCTGGTAGAAAACGCGGTCGCTCATGGGATTTCGAATCTGACGGAAGGGGGATGGATCCGAGTGGGCGTGAGCTGCAACGGGCAGAAGGACGCTAGCGCAAGCAGTTTCCTTGCCGACGATCTCCGCATCGAGGTCGAGAACAACTTTGATCCCGAGATGCCCCGGCGCCGCGGGCATGGTGTAGGACTGGTGAATGTGCGGCAGAGGTTGCAGACGCGATATGGCGATCGGGCGCGTTTTGAGGTCCGCGCGGAAGGCGACAGATTTCAGGTCTCCATCCTTCTTCCCGCCGAGAAACTGGAGGCCAAGGCATGAGCGGCGAAGCCTCGAGAAAACTGACTGCCGTGATCGTGGACGATGAAGAACTGGCACGTGCTGTGATCCACGAAATGCTGCGTGCGCATCCTGAAATCGAGGTGCTCGGGGAGTGCGCCAATGGGTTCGAGGCAGTCAAGATGCTCTCAGAGCGCAGCCCGGACCTGCTTTTTCTGGATATCCAGATGCCAAAGTTGGATGGATTTGAGGTGCTCGAGTTAATCGGTTCGAACGTTGCCGTGATCTTTGCGACCGCCTACGATCAACATGCGCTGCGAGCGTTTGAGGTACACGCGGTCGACTACTTGCTGAAGCCGGTGGCTCCGGATCGGTTTGAAGCTGCCCTGGAACGAGCGAAGCAGCGCTTGGGAACTCCCTCTTTGCCTCCAATGTCGGAATTGGCGGTGGCGGCCCGTGAGCCCGGACACTACGCAGAGCGCATCGTGGTAAAAGACGGAACGCGGGTGCAAATTATTCCTGTGGCCAAACTCGATTATGTGGAAGCGCAAGACGATTACGTCGCCCTCGCATCGCAGGGGAAGAAGCATTTAAAGCAGCAGACGATTTCCGGCGTGGAAGCGATGCTGGACCCCAAGAATTTCCTGCGTATTCATCGATCCTACATTGTGAATCTGGAGCGGGTGAGTCAGGTGGAGCCTTACGGGAAAGACAGCCATCTGGCAATCTTGAGCGATGGGGTACGATTGCCCGTGAGTCGTTCCGGCTATACACGGCTGCGCGCGGTGCTCGAGGGGCGAACTTCGTGACATGCCAGATCGAACGTTTTCGGATTCCAGGGGGTAAACCTCTTAACCGCAGAGTACGCTGAGGGCTCGCAGAGCGCGCAGAGAAGTCGGGCTACACTCGGCGGATATATTTTCATGTCAACAGGCTTACGGTTTTCTCGATCAGGCTCGCGGTGCCCTGGTATGGATCGCCAGGACTGTCCCACTCCATGGAGCAATAGCCTTTGTAGGCGTGCTGCTTCAAGTACCCGAAGGTGCGCGGAAGATCCACGCGGACCGTCTCGCCTTTTTGGTTTCTTTCCTCCGCTTTCACATGGCAGATACAGTAGGCGTGACCGAACATCGCATCGATGCCGCTGTAGGCGTGGCTTTCGGTGGATGAGGCTAGCGTATTGGCGAAGTCGGGTAAGGCGTGCAGCCAGGGACTGTTCACCCTCTCAATCACTTTCACAATGAAAAAGGGGTCCTCGCTCACCGGGTTGTCATTTTCAAGACTCACCACGACATTCTTTGCCGCCGCATGTTCCACCACCCGGAGCAGGCTGTCCGCGCTCCGGTTTAGATCCGGCTGACTGTCTTTGGCTGAGGGCATGTTGGTGCGAATGCTGGAGGCGCCGAGGGTTACGGCGTTATCGATCCACTGCCTGCTGAAGGACACGGCTCGTTCGCGTTCGCTGGCATTGGTGGCATAAGGGCTGTTCTCGCCGTCCACGGCAATATTGACGATGTGAGCCTGGGCTTTGTCCACGGCCGCGCGAAACTGCTCCAGGTATTTCGCGTTGCTAGATGGGAAGTGCCCGGTCCAGGGCTCGATCTTATCAATGCCGAATTTTTCCTTCACATGTGCGGCAAAGTCCTTCAGGTCCATGCGCGATGTCCCGCTCGGGGCAGAATCTCCGCCGGTGATGAAATCTCGAAAGGGATAGGACGCGATCGCGATCCGATCGCGGGGCGCAGTGGGAAAGGCCAGGCTCGGACCGGAACTCCGGCCGTGTGCCCAAAGCGGGCATAGCCACGCCGTCGCTGCCGCAGTGGCAGCCTGCGAGAGAAAGCGTCTTCGGGTGGCTCTGAACAACGGAAGGGAGTGTAGCAGAGCCTCTGGCGGCCAAGTCTGCCGCCGGGGTCACAAGTGCTTCTTCGCGGCGGGGAGTTGAAAGCCGATTTTGCGCCCGGTGGCGGGATCCGGAGCCATGAGCTCTTTGATGGCCTCGATCAGATCCTGGATGGAAGCGTCATGCGTGTCCAGCCGCTGTTCCAGTTCGTCGATTTTGGCGGCCAATTCGTGGTTGTCGGCCAGCATCTCGCGCAGCCGTACGAAGACGCGTACCACGAAAACGCTCATTTCGACGGCTCGCTCGGAGTTGAGCACCGTGGCCGCCATGATGGCGCCGTGTTCGGTAAAGGCATAGGGGGCGTAGCGCCTGCCGCCACGCCCAGTTTTTGAGGTCACAAATCGTGATCTCAAAGCGGCGTGCTCCGTGGGGGTTAATTGAAACATGAAATCCGGGGGAAAGCGTTGCTGGTTGCGTTTAATTTGTTGATTCAAATGCCTCACCGGGACGCCGTAGAGTTCGGCTAAATCGGTATCCAGGATGACCTTGTGATTACGGAGTACCAGAATACGGGACTCGACTGAGACAGCCAGGGCCGACTGATCTTTAGGCATGATCTTCGAATTTTACCTACCCTTTGGAAATTGAGGTCGCGAAAAGCGACCTCAAGGGTGCCGCAATTTTGAGCTTCTAGCGACGACCCTCTTCCCAGGCCTTCGCATATTTCCACGAGACGTAGACCGCGTGGTTGATGTGCAGGAGGAGTCCTTCTCGCCCGTCCAGAAATCCCAGGCGGATGATGTAGTTGTAGAGGAATGTGGCGAGGGGACGCAGCACAATATTCGCAATGCTGAAGTGTTTGTGCCCCTTCGCGAGGGCAAGCTGGGCGCCCAGCGAGGAGTAGCGATTCATGTGCCCGATGTAGTACGTGAGCGTAGGGTAGGTGTAGTGCACCAGGGCATTCTTAAACTGCGCGGTACCTGGATCAACTCCTTGTTTCAGATCGACTCGGTCGTGGGGGTCATGACCGGCGACGACTCCCATGCCACGGCGAAACAGACGCAGCTTGGGATCGGGATAAAAGCCGCCATGCCGGATCCAGCGGCCGAGAAAAAGATTTTTGCGCGGCAACCAGTAACCGTTCAGGGCATCGGGATCGGCGAGCACTGCACGGATTTCATCGGCCAGGGCGAGGCTGACTTCTTCGTCTGCGTCCAAAAGCAAAACCCAATCCCTAGTGCAGAGATCGATCGCATACTGCTTTTGCGCTACGTAGCCTCGCCAGGGTTCCTCGATAACTTTTGCGCCGTATTCACGAGCAATGTCGCGGGTGCGATCTTTCGAGCCTGAATCTACCAGGATGATTTCATGAGCCCAGCGAACGCTAGCGAGGGTGCGGCCGATGTTGGCCTCTTCATCCATCGCAATGATGGCAACCGAAAGGGTCATGAGGCGAAGGAATATTTCATGATCGAGGCGGAATTCGGAAGGCGTATTGTCTCATGGGACAACAGAGCTTGCGCCCGGCTCGGATGGGCGAGGACGCCCGTCGCTCCATTTGCGAGCGCGCTAGATGCCGCCGCCGTCCGCGTAGGTGTCCCACTCTTCGTCGATGGTCAGGTTCGGCTCGGGAGTCAGTCGTGCGGCGGTGTGCTCCTGCAGTTGTTCGCGAATTTGATGGACTTCGGCGGCGAGGCGGATGAAGACGTCCGACATGGGATCGCTGATTTCCTTGGGGTCCGTGATCACGACTCGCTTGCCGTTGCGCAAGATGATGTGTCCGGGGACGCCTACGATCGTCGAGTTGTCGGGGATGCTGCGCAGCACGACCGAGCCGGCTCCTACGCGACAGTTGTTGCCTACCGTGATATTGCCTAGGATTTTGGCGCCAGAACCGACGATGACGTCGTTTCCGATGGTGGGGTGGCGCTTGCCTTTCTCCTTTCCCGTGCCTCCCAGCGTGACTCCTTGATACATGGTGACGTCGTTGCCGACGATGGCGGTTTCGCCGATGACGACCGCCATACCGTGGTCGATGAACAAACGTTCGCCGATCTGAGCGCCGGGATGAATCTCGATGCCGGTCAGCAGTCGCGCAATCTGCGAGAACCAGCGCGCCAGGAGACGCAGGTTGTGCTTCCAGAGCCAATGGTTGATGCGGTGGAACCAGAGGGCATGCAGTCCCGGATAGCAGAGCAGGACTTCAAGGTACGAGCGGGCAGCGGGATCCCGCTCGAAGATGAAGTCGATGTCTCGGCGAATCGATTCGAAGATCATCGGGATCTCGGCGACGACCTCAAAGCTACTAAACGCGAAGGCCGCAGAGCTAGCCGTCTTCGCGCACTTTGCGGTCAAAAGCTTCTCACCGCAGAGAGCGCTGAGCAAGGCCGCAGAGATCGCTGAGCGGACCTACGCTGTTTGGGTACTACTGCAGTCGCTATACCGGCACAGCGGCGGTCGCCATCTCCAGGGCTTCTTTGCGGAGATGGTCGAACAGAATGCTGCTCAAGTAGCGTTCGCCGAAATCGGGCAGCACCACGACCAGGAGTTTAGCGGCGTTCTCCGGGCGCTTTGCGACTTCTATGGCGGCCACGGCAGCCGCCCCGGAGGAAATTCCCACCAGCAAGCCTTCTTCCACCGCGAGACGGCGAGCCATTGTGACAGCATCTTCGCTTCCTATCTGCACAACTTCCGAAATGTAGTCAGTGCGTAGAATTTCGGGAATGAAGCCAGCGCCGATGCCCTGAATCTTATGTGGGTTGGGGGAGCCTCCGGAAAGCACCGCGCTCTCTTTCGGTTCAACGGCAATCGCCTTGAAGTTCGCTTTCATCGGGCGGATGTAGTCGGTCACGCCTGTGATTGTTCCCCCGGTGCCAACGCCGGAGATGAGGATGTCGACTTTGCCGTCGGTGTCGTTCCAGATCTCGGGGCCGGTAGTTTCGAAATGGATTTTCGGATTCGCGGGGTTGGCGAACTGCTGCAGCATGTAGCCGTTGGGGGTTTGCGCAAGGATTTCGTCGGCCTTGGCCATGGCGGCTTTCATCCCCTTGGGGCCGGGCGTCAGAATGATCTCGGCGCCGAAAGCGCGTAACAGGACGCGGCGCTCCAGGCTCATGGTATCCGGCATGGTGAGAATCAGACGGTATCCCTTGACGGCCGCAACGAAAGCCAGGCCGATGCCGGTGTTTCCACTGGTGGGCTCAATCAGAACCGTTTTGCCGGGATGAATTTTGCCGGCGCGTTCGGCGTCTTCAATCATGCTTACGCCGATGCGATCTTTGACGCTCGCGCAGGGGTTAAAACCCTCCAGTTTCGCGGCCACTTTCGCCTGGCATCCCGCGGTGACTTTATTGAGGTACACGAGTGGGGTGTGACCGATCAACTCAGTGATATCGTTCGCGATTTTCATTATGCACGGATCCCTATGAAGGAAATTGATGCAGCAAAGTTCTCTAGGATACTGGAAATGGCAAGAAAAAGCCCCGAACCGCGTTTAAGGCGCTTCGGGGGCAAAGTCGATGATGATCTTATCTCATTGGGGTTGAGTCGGCGGCGGAGTCGTGGGCGGCGCTTGTTGCGGGGCCGCGGGCTCGGGCACGCTCGGGGTTACGTACGGGACGTTCGGCAGCTTCGTGACGACGCCGGACTGAGCGTCCGCTAGATCGATTCCATTGTGCTCCAGAAGCAAGCCGGTGGCGCGGTCGAGCTCGACGCGAGATTTCTCATAGGTGGCACGGGCCGCGACCAGGTTCGACCGGGCTTGCGTCAGAGCGCTGGATTGCTGCAGTACGAGAGTGGTGGTGGAGGCGCCAAGCGCGTATTTCTTCTGCTCGGCATCGAGGGACTGTTGGGCTAAGTCGACGGCAGCCTGAGCCGCCGCGACACTTGCCCGGTTCTGTTGCAGGGCGAACTGGGCGTTACGCACTTCGATGCGGATGATGTTCTCGACCTGCTGAAGACGCATTTGGGCCTGATGGTATTCGAGCTGGGAACGAATTTGATTGGCCTGCGCGGTGCGATTGCGCAGAGGGATATTGATCGAGATGCCTGCGCCCTTGTCGGGGTGACTGGAATCGAAGAGCTGGCCCAGAGTGCCTCCGATGCTAACGGGAGGCAGGGCATTCGCGGGTTCCGTACAAAGCCCCGGAATGGAGCGCGGGTCGCCGCAGACGTTTGCCGGGTTCTGCGAACCGCCCAGACCTTGGCCGCCATAGTATGCAAATAGGTCGACGGTGGGCAGCAATGAGTTCTTGACGGCCTTCATGCTCACCGCGCGGTTAGTCAGATCGAGGCGGGATTCTGCTAGCTCGGGGCGGTGCGAGAGCGCATCGTTGATCAGATCCTGGCTCGGCACGACCGCTTCCTCGGGGGCGATCCGCATCGTGTCGGTGGGGATCACCTCGGCATCGATCAGGGTGGGGTCCACTAGGGTGCGGCTCAGCGCGTTTTTCACCAGCAATTGATTCAATTCGAGTTGAGTTTTTGCCACAATAAGCGCTTGCTGGTTGGTGGCCACCTGGCTCTGAGCGCGAACGATTTCGATCGGAGCGAGAGTGCCGATTTCCACCTGCTTCTTATTGTCCGAGAGAGTCTTCTCGGCCAGCGCCAAGGCGTCTTCCTGGACCTTCACATTTTCGTACGCATTCACCAGATCCCAGTACATGTTCTGGATCTGATCAACGGTGGTAGTGATCTGCAGGCGGAAAGCCACGTCGGAGATTTGACGGTTGTTCTTAGCGATGACGATAAAGCGCTTGTTGGGGTTAAAACCAAACCCTTGCAGAAGGTGCTGCGTCAACTGAAACCGGAAATTTGAGTTGAGTTGCGGGCTCACAGTGGGCACAGGATTCGCTTGTCCGAATCGGGTGTTATCGAACACGACCGACATCTGCGTACCGGTAGTGAAGGCCTGCTGGTAGGTCCAGTTCACGGTCGTAGTGGTTTGAAACCCTCCCGAAAAGAAGCTGGTGGAGGGCTGATTGTTGCGATCCAGCTGCAACGTGCCGGTCACAATGGGATCATAGGAACCGATCGGGGAACCAAGGCCGAGGGTCGAGCTGACGATGCCCAACGTTCCGGACGCAGCGCCACCGAGACCGCCCTGAGTTCCGCCGACGCCACCGCCTGTTGTCGTGGCGGCACCGAATCCGCCGATACCGGCGCCAGGCGTTCCTAAAACCACGCCCGTATTGACGCCCAGGAGGTTTGCGCCCGCCTTCGTGCGAAGCACGTCGGTATCTGCGATGTTGAGGTTGTAGCGGGAAATGCCGATATCGAGATTGTTCTCAAGTGCGAGCGCGATGGCATCGTTCATCGACAGCATGAGCTTGCCGTTTTGCAACAACTGATCGATACGAGGTGTGTTCGTGAGACTCGGCGCAGGGACGGTCCGGCCGGCGTAGGGCGCGATTGGATTCGGGAAGTGCGACCGAGGCTTGGAATACTCACCAACACGGAACGGTTGTGGAGGTGCTGATGCCGGTTTGCTGGCCGAGGGCGCCTGCGGCATCGAGGCCGACTGGGAGTCCTGGGCCCAAACTCCGGCAACCAGGAGGGTGACCACCGTCAGCACGGCAAGAGATCTTGTGGGAGAGTTCAGACAAAGCAATGACATTCGCGTTCTCCGTGAATTAAGGCCTGTTTCCATTGCATGAAAGACGGCAAAAGTTCCCTGGGGTCCTGACTACAAAGGTCCGCAGAAGTTGATACGCAAAACACGCGCGGAAGGTTCCGCTTCCAGCCGCGCCAGAAAGGCTACGCAATCCCGGGAAGATCCCAAGTATAGACGACGGTTGGGCGGTTTCCCGTGACGTCGCGCCCTGAAACGCGTAAAACTTTGTAAATGTCCGGTTAGATGACACGATTTCTGCCGAGGACTCGGAACAAAAGTGAAGCGCAATCTCAGATTGACGCTGGCTTACGACGGCACGGATTTTGCCGGCTGGCAGGTGCAACCGGATGCGGCCACGATCCAAGGCACGTTGGCGTCAGCTATTGGACGGGTAACTGGGGAAAACGTTTTGCCTCAAGGCTCGGGACGAACCGATGCGGGCGTGCATGCGCTGGCCCAGGTGGCTTCCTTCTCGACGGCGTCGCCGATCCCGCCTGAAAATTTTGTGAAAGCGCTGAATGATCTTTTGCCGGCTGCAATCCGGGTGCTGGAAGTTCGCGAGGTCCCCCCCGAATTTCATGCGCGGCGGTCGGCCCGCGCGAAGACGTACAGTTATCGGATCTGTCGGGAGCCTGTTTGCCCGCCATTCCTGGCGCGGTATGTGTGGCACTTTCCCTACCCGCTGGACGAAGAAGCGATGGCGCAGGCGGCTGGTGAGATGGTTGGCGAACATGATTTCACTTCGTTCGCGGCGGTAGATCCCGAGCGAGCGACACGCTCAGTGAACCACCAAGGATACGAAGGGACACGAAGAGAAGTCGAGGCTGTTGTTTCGAAGGTACGGAGTATTTTTTCTTCTTCCTGGGAACGGGCGGGCGACGAACTTGTGTACACCGTGCGTGGGAATGGCTTCCTGCATCACATGGTGCGCAATCTGGTGGGAACGTTCATCCTCGTTGGCAAAGGGACGCTGAAACTTGAGGACTTAGGGCGGATTGTGGAAATGCGCAATCGTACCGCCGCCGGCCCCACCGCCCCAGCCGGCGGTTTGTTTCTGGTCGGCGTGGAATACTGATCTTGTGTGCTGGCCGCGTCGTTCACTTGCGCGTAAAATTTTCTTGATACATGGCCACCGATCTTCACGTTGCAGTCCGGAAGGTAGTTTCCACCAATCCCGCTACCGGGGAAGTTTTGCGGGAGTTGGAATGTGCGACAGACGGCGAAGTACAAGCCGCTGTAGCGCGAGCGCAAGCGGCACAGTCGAGTTGGGCTGCGCTGGGGGTGCGAAAGCGCGTCGCCATTCTGCGCGAGTTCCAGCAGGTGCTGCTCGAGAGAAAGTCCGAGACCGCGCGCCTGATCACCCGCGAAGCCGGCAAACCGCTGGTCGAGTCACTGCTCATGGAAGTACTGGTCGTATTGGATGCGACCCGTTTTCTCATCGAGAACGCTGCCAGATTCCTGCGGGATGAGCCAGTGCCGCACCGCAATGTGGCGATGAAAGCGAAGTCCGGTCACCTTCTGCGCGAGCCCTATGGCGTGATCGGAATCGTGTCGCCCTGGAACTATCCGCTTTCCATCCCGGCGGTAGAAACTCTGGCAGCCTTGGTCACGGGAAATGCGGTGGTCTTGAAGCCTTCCGAGTTCACCTCTCTGGTGGCACGGGAACTGGCATCTCTTCTGCATCGGGCGGGCGTGCCGGAGGAAGTCTTTCAGGTGGTTGTGGGGGACGGAGGGACCGGGGCGGGACTGCTGAATTCGGGCATCGACAAGCTGGTGTTCACCGGAAGCGTGCCGACCGGGAAGCGAATTGCGCAGGCTGCGGCCGCTCGATTGCTTCCCATCGTGCTCGAGTTGGGCGGAAAAGATCCCATGCTGGTGCTGGATGATGCGGACCTCGACGTGGCTTCGAGCGCGGCCGTCTGGGGAGCATTCGTGAATGCGGGACAGACGTGCCTGTCGGTCGAGCGGTGCTATGTGCATCGATCGCTCTATGCAAAGTTCCTGGAAGCCTGCGTAGAGAAGACGAGAAAGTTGAGAGTGGGAAATGGGCTCGATGCGCAGACGGAAATCGGCCCCATGATTCACGAGCGCCAGTTGCGGATCGTGGAAGCTCAGGTGGAAGAGGCCAGGCTCGAGGGAGCGCGTGTGCTCCTGGGAGGGACGCGACTTCCGGAGTTGGGAACGAACTATTACGCGCCAACCGTGCTGGCGGATGTGACGCAGTTTATGCGGACCATGCGGGAAGAAACCTTTGGGCCGGTGCTTCCGGTGGCGGCGTTCGACACGGACGAGGAAGCGATCCGTCTTGCCAATGACTCTGATTTCGGATTGGCAGCAAGCATATGGACTCGCGACATGGAGCGCGGCGAAGCGGTGGGCCGTCGCATCGCGGCGGGGACAGTGATGGTCAACGACACGATCTCGTGCTTCGGGATCAGCGAAGCTCCGCACGGCGGCGTCAAAGCCAGCGGCATTGGGCGGGCGCACGGACGTTTGGGACTTGAGGAGATGGTGCGGATAAAGTATCTGGATTCGGACCGCCTGCCGGGAATGAAGAAAGTCTGGTGGTATGGGTATGGCGAGGCTTTTGCGCGGCAGATGGAGGGGTTTGTGGATCTCCAGTTTGCGCGGCACTTGGGAACGCGGGTGCGCGGGGCGCTGCGATCGGCCGGGGTGGTTAGGCGCAGGAGGGTGTAGGCATCTGTGTTCTGGTTCGTAGTCTTACGGATTTTTTCCGTGAGCCGGGCGGGATGCCCTCACTACAGCCGGCGGGACCGCGGCGCTACTGTCCTCATTGGGTTCGAGTAAAATGCACGTATTGCAGCCGACTCCGGCGGCTTGCGCCGCTTGAACGAGGTGTTTTTTGGCCACTGGTGAAACTACCGCTCCCCACACTCTTCCGCAGCTTTCCAAACATAAAGTCAAAGTTAAGAAGCTTGGGCAACGCGCCTGCAACGAGAAGAACGACAAAGGTAAGTTCTGCGGCGGACATTTGAAGCGCTGGTTCTACATGACCGATGCCACGGAGCAGGAGTGCGGCTGCATCGAAAAGGCCTGGGGGCCAGACGTTGAAGTATACCGGTGCGAGCACTGCAAGACGCTGTACCTGCCCAACGTGCAAGAGGCACGCGGGGTGAACGTTGCGGGCGAGGGACAGTTGTCCGTGTTCGGGCTGACGGTGCCGGCGAAGGAAGAGAAGCAAGGTTCGTGAGATCGCTGTGAACGAGACCATCACGATTGGGCGAGGGATGTTTTGGGCTTGGGGGGGTATATGGGTCCTTCGATTTCGTTCGCCTGGCGCGTCATTTCGCTGAAGGTGACGATTACATTGTTGTCACGCGGAACGGGCCGGCGCTGGCAAGTTTTGAATACTTCCGCTAACAATTCACGATTGTGAATACCTCCGAACTTATTTACGACTGGAATGCGATTCATCCGAAATCGCTGCGTCCGGCTGGGCATGTGCTGTTGAACGACGAGACGCTGCGCGATGGGCTCCAGTCACCCTCGGTGCGCGATCCTTCGATTGAGGACAAGATCGAGATTCTTCATCTGATGGAGGCGCTGGGAATCAACTCGGCGGATCTCGGCTTGCCGGGAGCGGGTCCGCGCGCCGTGGAGCATGTGACCGCTCTGGCGCGTGAGATGGTGAATCATCGGATGAAGATTCGTGCAAACTGTGCGGCGCGCACGCACGAGAATGACATTCGTCCAATCGCGGAGATCGTGCAGAAGACGGGTCTCCCGATCGAAGCGGCGACGTTCATTGGTTCGAGCCCGATTCGGCGTTACACCGAGGGTTGGACAGAAGACTTTCTGCTGCAGACTACGGAGAAAGCGGTGAAGTACGCCGTGTCGCTCGGTCTCGACTCTATGTACGTGACCGAAGACACGACCCGCTGCGATCCGGAGATGGTGAAGAAGCTGTACTCGACTGCGATCGCGTGCGGTGCGCGGGCGATTGTTATCTGCGATACGGCGGGACACGCAACGCCCATGGGTACCTTCGCGTTGGTGCGGTTTGTTTTAGACGAAGTCGTGAAACCTTCCGGCGAGAAGATTCGCGTGGACTGGCACGGCCACTGCGATCGCGGACTGGGGACGGCGAATGCCATGGCAGCACTGGTTGCGGGCGCGGAGTGCGTGCATGCTTCGGCGCTCGGCGTGGGCGAGCGGGTGGGGAATACCCAGATGGATCAGATGCTGGTGAACCTGAAGTTGATGGGCGTAGCGCCGTGGGCGGAGCAGGATCTGACCAAGCTCAAAGATTACTGTGTGGCGGTTTCGCGCGCGACCGGAATTCCGATTCCTGCAAATTATCCTGTGGTCGGAGAAGACGCGTTTCGGACGGCTACCGGAGTTCATGCGGCAGCCGTAATCAAGGCTTACAAGAAGAACGATGTCGAGCTTGCGAATGCGGTGTATTCAGGTGTGCCCTCCCATGTTTTTGGATTAGAACAGATCATTGATGTCGGGCCGATGAGTGGAAAATCGAACGTACATTTCTGGCTGGAGCGGCACGGGATCGTTGCGACGGAAGAAGTTGTGGACAGGGTCTATGCCCGTGCGAAGGCGTCGGACCACACTCTGACGGATGCTGAAATCCTCGAATGCGTGCAGAGGGTGGGAACGCGGAACGCCGGGTGAGGGCGCCGTTCAGAGGCGAAGCGTTGTTTCTCTTCTCACCCCGCATGAGCGTCCAGTCCAAGGCGCGGCTTGATTGTTCTTACTGAATCCAAACCTCCGAAGGGAAGTAATCGTTACGTCCTCCGGTAATCGCGGTACCCTTCGAAAGCAACCCGGCGAGTCCATTGGCCGTTGTAAGATGACCGGACGAGCCCATGTCTTTCGGTTCCCGCAGCGAAGTATCGGACGTGTATCCCACGGTGCAGGAGGAAGTGGCTCGCCTGGCGGCTGCGCCTGAAATTCGTTCCGCGTTCAATTGGTTTCGGACACAGGAACCGCAACTGGCCCATTGGCAGCTCGAAATGGCGCGGATTGCAGCGCCTCCGTTCGGGGAAACCGCGCGTGGGGTGTGGTTGGCGGAGCGGTTTCGCGAGCTAGGGCTCGATGATGTTCGCGTCGATGATGTAGGGAACGTTTTCGGGATTCACCCGGGATTTGGCCGCCGCTACGTCGCCTTAAGCGCCCACATTGACACCGTCTTTCCCGCCGGGACACCGCTGAACGTCCGCCCGCAAGGAACCCGGTTGTATGGGCCGGGTGTCTCGGATAACGGAGCCGGCGTGACGGCGATGCTGGCCGTTGTGGCTTTGTTGCGTTCCGTGCGGGTGCGGCACGCGTTGCCATTTCTGTTCATCGGTAACGTGGGAGAAGAGGGCGAAGGCGATCTGCGCGGCATGCGGCATATTTTCGCCACGCCACGCTGGAAGGATTCGATTGCATACAGTCTGATCCTCGACGGCGCAGGATCGGACACCATCGTTGCCGAGGCGTTGGGCAGCCGGCGTTTTGAAGTCATCGTACGCGGGCCGGGCGGACACTCGTGGAGTGATTTTGGAGCGCCCAATCCCATCGTGATCCTAGCGCGCGCGATTCAAAATTTCTGCCAGACCCCGGTCTCCACTTCTCCCAAGAGCACATTCAACATCGGAGTGATTCGAGGCGGCACCTCGGTGAATTCCATTCCTGAGTCGGCGAGCATGCGGGTGGATTTACGCTCGACGTCGAGCACCGAACTGGAACGTCTGGAGCGATCTCTGCGCGTTTGCCTGGATCAAAGTGTAGAGGCCGAGCAACGCGCGTCCGAAGGACGCGGGGCGCCGCAGCGCAAAACGCACGCGGTGACCTGCGAGGTAGTCGTGATCGGCGATCGCCCGGCGGGAGAATTGGAGCAGAACGCCCGCATTCTGCAGGTCGTGCGCGCGGTGGATTCACAGTTGGGGAATGTGGCGCAGGTGCAGCGTGCATCCACCGACGCGAACATTCCTTTGTCGATGGGGCGCGAGGCGGTCGCGATTGGAGGCGGAGGATCAGGCGGCGGAGCCCACACGTTGCAGGAGTGGTTTGACTGCAGCGGCCGGGAACTTGGCCTGAAACGGATTTTGCTGACAATGCTCACGCTGGCCGGAGTGGGAGAATGAACGCACGAACGGCTCTCGCTGTGTTGGGGGCAGTTTCCGTCATGTATGCACAAGAGCAACCTGCCCAGCCGAAGGCGGATGTCATCTTCGTGCACGGCAACGTCTACACCGGCGTGACAATGACATCGGGATTCAGTGCGATTCAGCGTGCAGAAGCGATCGCCGTTCGTGGAGATCGCATTCAGGCGGTCGGCGAGAACGGGCAGATTCTCAAGCTGAAGGGCGCGGAGACCCAGGTTGTTGACCTGGGCGGCAAGTTTGTCATGCCGGGATTCAACGACGCTCATGCGCATCTTGCGGCCGGTGGCGCGGAACGACTGAACGTGAACCTGGCGGGGGTGAAGTCCCTGGACGAATTTCGCGCGAAGATTCGAGCCAAGGTGGAGAATGCCAAACCGGGCGACTGGATTCTGGGCGGGGGCTGGGACGAGAATCTCTGGCCGGTGAAGGCTCTGCCGACGCGCTGGGATGTGGACGAAGTGTCCGCGGGGCATCCAGTGTTCTTGGATCGCGTGGATGGACACATAGCCGTCGCCAATACCCAGGCTCTGAAGTTGGCGAGCGTCACGATCGCAAGCCGCGATCCCCGAGGCGGGAAGATCGATCGCGATTCCAACAGTCAACCCAACGGCATTCTTCGCGAGCGCGCGCGGGAAGCCGTCACCAACGTAATTCCGCCGCCAACTCACGACCGGCGGTTAGAAGCGATGCAAGCTGCTCTGGCGGAAGCGGCGCACTGGGGCGTGACCTCTGTGCAGGACAACTCCACCTGGGAAGACTTCCAAGTGCTTGAGGAACTGGAGAAGGCAGGCAAACTCACTGCGCGAGTTACCGAGTGGTTGCCCTTCAATGACACGGTCGAGCAACTCAACGCCAAGCGCGGCCAGCATTTACAGTCCGACAAGCTGTTGCACACCGGAATGCTCAAGGGCTTCATGGACGGCTCGCTCGGGTCTCGCACGGCAGCGCTGATCGAACCTTACTCCGATGATGGTAAGAACTCCGGGTTGCCCCAGTATGAATCTGCCAAGCTCAACGAAATGGCGAAGGAGCGCGTATTGGCCGGTTATCAACTCGGCTTCCATGCGATTGGAGATAAGGGCGCACAGCTGGCGCTGGATGCGTTCGCCGAATCTGAACGAGCGGCCCGGGAAAACAAGGTCAAGGCGGCCAATGGCGGGGCCGACTTTCGTTTGCGCATCGAGCACGCGCAAGTGACCACTCCGCTGCAGATCGTAAAGTTCCGGGACCTGAAAGTAGTTGCCTCGATGCAGCCCAGCCACTTGCTCACTGACATGAGGTGGGCGGAGGCGCGCTTGGGACCAAAACGCGCGGAACATTCATATGCATGGGCGGAATTCCTACGTCGCGGCGTGATCTTGGCCTTCGGTACTGATTTCCCCATCGAGTCGATTTCGCCATTTCGCGGGCTCTACGCGGCTACCACGCGCAAGAGCGAGTCCGGCAAGGAAGAATATTTTCCGGACCAGAAAATCACCATGGACCAGGCTATTGCGGCCTACACCACCGGGTCTGCATTTGCGGAATTTGCCGAGAAGGAGAAGGGTTTGATCGTCTCCGGAATGTTGGCGGACCTCGTGGTGCTTGATCGCGATATAACCGCGGTTGTGCCGCAGAAGCTGCTCGAGACGAAAGTGCTGCGGACGGTCGTTGGCGGCAAGACGATGTACGAGGCGAAGTAGCTGCGACCGGCGCGAATCCATCATTTGCTACCCTAGGGCGTGTCCCGCTCGCTTAAAGCGCATGTGTTACTGGTGATGATCACCCTGATTTGGGGCGCCACGTTCGTCATCATCAAGAGTGCGTTAGTTGATATCTCCGTTTTCCTCTTCAATGCAATACGCCTTATGTTGGCCGCGGTGACGTTGGCAGTGGTCTTTCACCGTGAACTGCCGAACGTTGGGCGGGGAGCCCTTCGAGAAGGGGCCATCCTTGGATTCCTGCTATGGTTGGGCAGCGAGCTGCAGATTTCCGGGTTGAAGTACACCATGCCGTCCAAGTCGGCGTTTCTCACGGGGATGGCCGTCGTGCTTGTCCCGGTGTTTTTGGCGATCTTCTGGAAACGGAAGGTTGGGGGCTGGAGCGCAGTTGGCGTCGTGTTGGCCTTTGTCGGCCTGTACCTGCTGACGGTACCAGCCTCGGGTCGCGGCGGGCTGAATCTCGAGAGCATCGGCCGGGGCGATCTGCTTACGCTGGGAGCAGCCGTGGTGTTTGCCTTCCACATCATCTGGATGGGCCACGCGACGCAAGCTTACCGATGGCAACAGATTGCCGTTGTGCAAACGGCGACCTGCGCTCTGCTGATGATTGCTGCCGTACCGCTAGGCCCGTCCTCGTATGTGGTGTGGTCTGGACGAGTGATTTGGGGAATTCTCATCACGGGATTCCTGAGCCTGGCCTTCGCTTTCACCATCCAAGCGTGGGCACAGCAGTTCACGCCGGCGACCCACACCGCGCTCATCTTTTCGCTCGAGCCGGTGTTTGCATCGATTACGTCCTTCCTGTTCCTGGGCGAGAGACTTGGAATCCGCGGCGCCGTGGGGGCGATTTTGATCCTGGCCGGCGTGGTGATTTCCGAGGAAAAGGGTACTACCGAAACAATGGCCGTGATTCCCGATCATGCCAGCGTCCCGCAAGCAAGGGGGGTGCGGCAGGTCGAAGAAGTGGTCGACGTAAAGATTTGATGCCGGATCAAACGATTCTTCGTTCGGAAGCGTCTAACATCATAGCTGTTTGGCGTTTGTGGGCAATTCCGACCTCTCCAGAGGGACAGGTATAATTAAAAGTTACGAATTTCGTGGAGGAAGTATGGAACCGCGCGAAAGCGCTTTTTGGGCGAGCCTCAAGGCCAATCGCTGGCTCTACACCCTGAGCATTCTGGCCACGCTGACGGTGGGCATTTTGATCGGCTCCGTCGTGTCCTATGGAGTGAAGGGGAAAGAAGGGCAGAAATCGGCCGACGCGACGGCTTTGACGGTGCCCGCGCCCCAGCAGTTATCCAATGCTTTTTCGCAGATTGCCAAGCAATTGGAGCCGGCAGTAGTCAACATCAATACCGAGTCGACCATCAAGAATCCCCACAGGCGCGGGCGAGTTCGGCCGGGTCCGGGCGATGACGACGGTGAGGGTGGCGGAGGCGGCAGCCCGTTCGACGACTTCTTCGATCGCTTTTTTGGTGGTCCGGGGGGACAGGGCGGGCCCGGTGGCGGCGACATCAAAGAACGTTCCCTGGGATCGGGCGTGATTGTCGATTCCAAGGGTTTTATTGTCACCAACCGGCACGTAATCGAGAAGGCAGACCGCATTCGCGTGCGTCTGCAGGATGATCCTCCGGGTGTTCAGCATGACGCCAAAGTGATCGGTTCCGATCAGGAAACCGACTTGGCAGTGATCAAGATTGACGTGGATCACGGGTTGCCCACTGCCAAGATCGGAAACTCCGACAGCCTACAAGTTGGGGACTGGGTTCTTGCTATCGGCAGTCCGTTTGGACTGCAGGCGACCGTGACGGCGGGCATCGTTTCGGCCAAGGGGCGCAACATCGTGCCTAACCGGCAGTTCCAGTCGTTCGTGCAGACCGATGCCGCGATCAATCCTGGTAACTCCGGGGGGCCGCTGGTCAATATGGCGAGCGAGGTGGTTGGCATCAACACCGCCATCCTGACCGAAACCAATGCTTACGCGGGCGTGGGTTTTGCCATGCCTTCGAACACCTTGGTGAATGTTTATAACCAGCTCATTGCGCCGGAACACCGGGTCACGCGCGGATCGATCGGCGTGGAGTTCGCGGCGCAACCGGTCCCGGCGATTGCGCGCGTGTATGGCGTGCAGTCGGGCGTCACCATTTCCAACGTGGTCGCGGGCAGCCCGGCGGATACTGGTGGGTTGAAGGTGGGTGACACGATTACTTCGGTCGACGGCAAGGAAGTCAAAAACGGCGATGAACTGGTATCGGATATTGCAGGCCGCAAGCCCGGCAGCAAGGCCAAAGTCGGGTTTGTCCGCAATGGCAAGAAGGAAGAGGCCACCATCACCATTGCCGACCGCTCCAAACTGTTTGCCGCGCGCCTGGGCGAAGACCAGCAGGGCAACGACGAGCAGCAGCCTAAGGAAAGCAAACTTGGGCTTACGGTGCGGCCGCTAACGCCGGACCTCGCCGACCGGCTCGATGTTCCTGCGGGCAAGGGCGTGATCGTTCAGGACGTGAAAGGCGGGTCCTTTGCCGATGACATTGGCTTGAACCGCGGCGACGTGATCCTGGAGATCAACAAGCAGCCGGTGAATACAGCCGACGACTTCACTCGTATCGAAAGTACGTTGAAGAGCGGGCAGGATGTCGTGTTCCTGGTACGACCGAGAGGCGCTGGCCGCCAGGACGGTACCATCTTCATTGCCGGTACACTTCCGTAACTGAGCCATTGACCCAACGGTCACTGGCACTGGGCCCCGATTTCAGGGGATCATTCCAGTGCCAGGGCCGTTGGGCGTATTATTTGGCAGCCATTGCGGCTGCTGGCCCTTGCGTCTCGGAAATGACGCGCCGGAAAACAGTGGATTCTCGAATGAAGCTTTGGCGGACGAGCGTACGGGGGTTGATTGGAACGGCGCTGTTGGTGTCTGCGGTGGCCTTTGCTCAGTCAGGTCAAAGCGCCAGCGCCAAAGCTCCTTCGACGGCCAAAAAATCGTCTACCACCAAGACGAAGCGGACTTCGCACAAAGGGAAGAAGTCGCGGAAGAGTTGGCGCAGTGGCCAACAGAAAGTGGATCCGGCGCGAGCGCGAGAGATCCAGGAAGCCCTGATTCGGCAGCATTACCTGGACGGCGCGGCCAGCGGCAAATGGGACGCGGCCAGCGAAGACGCAATGCGCCGTTACCAAGGCGATAACGGTTGGCAGAACAAGACCGTGCCAGACTCGCGGGCCCTGATCAAGCTAGGCCTGGGACCGAATCACGATCATCTGCTGAATCCGGAGAGTGCGATGACTACCGCCCCTGCGGGACCGACTTCTCCAGCACAAACGCCTTCCCACCCCGTTGATCCTGCCGGAACGGCCAATCAGCCTCAGCCCTGAACGATTTTTCTGCTCAGAACAGCAGCTTCCTCCTGCCTAGCTTCGCTCAGCCGTCGGAATGACAAGACTTGAGGGTGGATCGTGCTCAGGAAATCTTCGGTCGAAGTGTGCTTGTTGCCGACTACCCCTTCATTACAGGCTTTGGAGAGTAAGGGAGCGGCAGTCCGCTGAGCATGGCTCGAGGATTCCCTTCCACCAGGACATTCGCTATGGCCTCGCCACAGATTTCAGCAGCGGCATCGCGCGCCGACGAAAGGATGGGAGTGCGATGCTTGGCATCGTGTGCGTCGGAGGCGAGGGCGTGCACCGCTTCGTGCTCGAGCAACCAGGTGGCTACCTTGGCCACGCGTTGTCCCCAGAAACCTGTCAGGGCATTCGCGGTGACCTGCACTGCGCAGCCATAGTCCACCCACTCAATCACCCGCTGGGGAGTTTGCCGCAGGATTGCGTTGCGTTCGGGGTGGGTGATCACCGCCGTCACTCCCAAGTCGCCTAACTTCAGAAAGCAATCAACCATCTGCGCGGGAATGCTGAAATCGCTGAGTTCGACCAGTAGATATCGTGAACCCGCGATGGTGTAGCGCTCGGGATGGGCAAGTACGCTCTGCAAGTTGTCATAGGAAAGGTGGAAATCGCAGCCCAGTAAGATTTGGGGAGTGTCACCCACCAGTTCCTGCAATCGGGCGACGCAATCGCTCAAATACTGGTGGTCGAAGGAATAGCGATCGTTGGAATGGGGAGTGGCAACGATATGGGTAATCCCGTCCGCGGCGGCCATCCGGCACATCTCGATGGCGACTTCCCAGGATTTGGGGCCGTCGTCCGCCTCGGGCAGAATGTGGGTATGGATATCGATCACAACGGGGATCCAAAGGTTCTGGGCCTGATTTAAACAGATTCATCGCGAAACACAAAGCCATGTCTTTTGGAACTCACTGCAAGCAAAGGCTCTCAAGGAAAGTCTGCCACCCTAGGGTGACTCATGTCACTGCGTTTTTCGTCTGAACATGGGATGTAAGACTAGCGAAAACCGCGAGGTGGGTCATGAACGACAGCATCTTCTTCGCAACTACCGATCCCCTATATATCAACTATATATCAACGCTCCGGATGCATGCAGTCTGTGCATCGCACAACCCCCGGCATTTACCTACGAATATTGCGTGGAGCAGTCCGACGGCAAGCGTCATTACATGAAGGGCTTTTGTTGTACCGCCTGTGCAGGCGGCCTTCTGAAGAAGCTGGCCGGCAAAGAGGCTGAGGAGTGGGCTGAGGAGGAAGCCGAGTTGCAGGCAGATGTTATGGATGTGACTGATTTTCAGAAACGGAGGCTGGCGACCTTCGGAGAAGTATCTAGACGCTAGCGTCGACTCGCGAATCCAGATCACGGCTGGATAAGAGGCCTCTCAGCTCCACAGATTCAGCGACAAAATCGCTGCGGTCTAGGCGGTGGCGGAGTGGGAGTTTCGGAGAATTCTCCGTCCCATCCGGTGCAGCCGTGCGCGGTCACGCTTCGGGACACGGCGTCCTCCAACTTCCGTGCCTTGGCTTTGGCCTGATCGACCTGGTCCTTGGACAGAAGGCCGTCGAGTTCGCCCAAATCGTTTTGGGCGGTGGGATAGCCTGCATCGAACGCAAGCAGGAACCAGACGTAGGCCTCAAATCGATCGCGATCGATGCCGTAACCCTCTTTGAGAGCGCGCGCGTAGCGGTATTGTGCCTGGGGAAGGCCCTGCTGCGCTGCGACGTGGAACCAATGCGGCGCTTTCTTGTAGTCGCGTTCGAGCATCACTCCGCCCAGCAGGTATGCGGCGAAGGGATTGCCTTGCTTCGCGGATGGCGTCAGCCACTTTTGTGCTGCGGCATAGTCTCTGCGAGGCCTGATCCCATGAAGCGGAACCGGAGATCGCGTTCATGCCAGCGTCGAACAGTTGTTCCGGAGTACCGTTCAGGGGCGGTCCTTGGGCAAAGGACGGAGTCAGGCACGCGACAAGTATTCCTACGAAAATCAATACCCGCATGGCTTCCCTTTAGATTGCGAAACTGTGCGAAGCGAATGTCCAGTTAGCTTGGGCGGGCTTACTTGTACCGTTTCTTTACGAAGTCGGCGATGGCGCCGTAGGCCGTCGTTAGGGTCTGCTCGTCCGGAAGAAACACGATGCGGAAGTGCTTCGTTCCTGCCTTTTGTCCAAAGCCGGAACCATGGACGACCAGCACGTGTTTCTGCACGAGCAGTTCCTTCACAAACACATCATCGTTCTCAGGGATGTCCAGGCGCGGGTAGGCGTAGAAGGCGCCGCGCGGAGAAACGCAACTGACCCGGGGCGTTGCCTCGCACCATTTCACGGTGAGGTCGCGGCGGGAGCGCAGTTTGCCCGTGACCTCCTTCAGATGATCCTGCGGGCCTTCGAGCGCCGCCTTGATCGCATACTGCTCGGGGTGATTCGCGCACAGGCGAGAGCGCAGCAGTCGGTGGATGCCTTCGATGTAGGGCTTCACTGCCGCCGCATCGCCGCTGACGATTCCCCAGCCGATGCGCCACCCCGGAGCCAGGTAATTCTTGGAGAGGCCGCCGAAGGTGACCACCGGAACATCGGGCGCGACGGAGGCCATCGAGATGTGCTCATCGTTGTCGAGGATCAGCTTGTCGTAAATTTCGTCGGCGAAGATGACCAGATTATTGCGGCGAGCCAGTTCGGCAATTGCTTCCAGCATGCGGCGCGAGCAGACGGCGCCAGTCGGATTGTTGGGGTTGATCAGCACGATTCCGCGCGCGCGGGGGCCGATCTTCTTGTGCACATCGATCAGGTCAGGCTGCCAGCCATCGTCTTCGTTCAGAGCATACGTATTGAGTTCAATTCCCAGCTTGGCCAGTACGGCAGAATACAAGGGATAGTCGGGACTAGGAGTCAGCAGATTGTCGCCGGGGTTCAGGAGCGCACTCAGACAGATGTCGACGGTCTCACTGACGCCGGAGGTGACAAACACATCCTGCACGCTCGTCATGCCCTTGCGTTCGGCTTCAGCGCGGATTGCATTCAATGCCTCCTTGATCCCCGGGGACGCGGCGTATCCATTCTTACCCTCCTTCATCGCCTTGTAGACTGCCTCGATCAGGTGCGGCGGGGTCTGGAAGTCGAAGTTGATGGGGTCGCCGATGTTGAGAGGCAGGATTTTGTGGCCCTTTTTCGCGACCTCGTCAGCGATGCAGGCCAGATCGCGGATGGCGTAGCGGACGTTTCCCAAGCGCTGTGCAGCGGGGACCTCGCGAACGTTGGTAACAGGCATCTTTCTTCCGGCCTCCGCCGGGATGGTTTTGTGGAGCTCCAAAGAAAGCTAAAGCCAACGGCAAAAGCTTAACCGCAAAGAATGCGAAGAACTACCGCAAAGGTCGCGGAGAAAGACACGAAAGTTCTGATTCGCGTTCTTCGCGGACCTTCCTCGCGAACTTTGCGGTTAGTGCTCTTTCGTCAGGCCTCAGTCGTCAGTCCACAGCGAGGCAACGTTATCCAAAGAAGCTCTGGCTGACGACTGGCGACGACTGACTGACCACTGAATTAGTCCACCCGATCAATCTGCGCCTTCTGCAGCTTGTCGGAGTAGTCGACGTACACGGATTTCCACTCGGTGTAGAAGTCGATGGCACCTATTCCGCCTTCACGGTGACCGTTACCGGTGGCCTTCACGCCGCCGAAAGGCAGATGAACCTCGGCCCCAATGGTCGGCGCATTGATGTAGGTGATGCCGGCATACAGGTCGCGCATGGCGACAAACGCCTTGTTGACGTCTTTGGTATACAGCGCCGAGGACAGGCCGTACTCGATGTTGTTGGCAATGTCGATGGCGTTTTCCAGGTTGTCGCACGGGACAATCGAAACCACCGGTCCAAAGATTTCTTCCTGGGCAATGCGCATCTTCGGATCGACGTCGATGAACACGGTAGGCTCCATGAAGAAGCCGTGCTGGTATTCACCGCTATCAAGACGGTGGCCGCCACAGACCAGCTTGGCGCCTTCATCCTTGCCGATGTCGACGTAGCTGAGATCGGTCTTGAGTTGCGCCTCGTTGACTGCGGGACCCATATCTACGAACTCGTCCAGGCCGTTGCCGATTCTTAGCCCCTTGGCGCGGGCAACGTAGCGATCCACGAATTCGCGATACACGCCCTTTTGCACGATGATGCGGCTGGTGGCCGTGCAACGCTGGCCGGTGGTGCCGAAGGCACCCCAGAGTCCGCCTTCGATGGCGAGGTCAAGATTGGCGTCGTCCAGCACGATCATGGGGTTCTTGCCGCCGAGTTCCAGCGAGCAGTGTTTGAAGCTCTGCGCTGCGGTCGTGCCTACGGTGCGGCCCACCGCAGTTGAGCCGGTCAGCGATACCGCTCGAATGTCGGGGTGTTCCGTGATTGGTCCACCTACGCTCGAGCCGAAGCCCGTCACGATATTGATCACACCCTTGGGTACGCCCGCGTCGGCCAAAGTGCGTACCAGGTTGAAGGTGGAGAGCGGCGTGTCCTGGGCAGGCTTGATCACGCACGTGTTGCCGCAGACGATCGCCGGCAGCAGCTTCCAGGAGGGAATCGCCATGGGGAAGTTCCACGGCGTGATCATGCCGCATACGCCCAGCGGTTGCCGCACGGCCATGGCGAACTTGTTGGGAAGTTCTGACGGAGTGGTTGGGCCGAACAGGCGGCGGCCCTCGCCCGCCATGTAGTAGGCGGTGTCGATCGCTTCCTGGGTGTCGCCGCGGGTTTCTTTGATGACCTTGCCCATCTCGCGGGTCATGTCACGCGAATACTCTTCTTTGCGCTCGGCCAGCATCTCGGCGGCCCGGAAGACCAATTCGGCGCGCCGCGGAGCAGGCACCAGGCGCCACTTCTTGAAGGCGCGCTTGGCGGCGTCGACGGCGGCGTCCACGTCGGCCTTGGCGGATTTTTGAAAGATGCCCACCACGTCGCGGGTGTCGGCGGGGTTGCGGTTCTCAAACGTTTCCCCGGTCGAGGATTCAACCCATTCGCCATCGATGAAGTTCTTATAAACTTTGGTGGGAGCTTTGCTGCCCACCATGGCCGGGCCGGTCACGGTCTCGGTTGCCATAATTCCTCCTGATCATCAAGCCAAACACTTCATGCTACAGCCCGGATGCAGGGCTGGGCAAGCGAACGGGTCGCACGCCAGCGGCTCGTCGGGAGAGAAACAAACATTCGAAAGCGAATGGACTCGCGCTATTCTGAAGCTGCTATGAACGTGATGATTTGCCTGCTTCGCGGCGTCAACCTCGCGGGCCATAAAAAAGTCCCAATGGAGGTGCTGCGGAACCTATGTACGTCCCTCAAGCATTGTGACGTGCAAACCTACGTGCAGAGCGGGAACGTTGTTTTTCGGACCAAAGAGAGCGCTCCGCTCGTTGTGGCAAGAAAGCTCGAGAAGGCGATTGAGCAAGAATTCGGTTTTCGATCGGACGTTATCGTGCGCACGCCATCTGACCTGAGAGACGTGATTGCCAAGAATCCGTTCGCCAAGCGGGGTGGCATCGAGCCCAGCAAGCTGGTGGTCACTTTTCTCCCCAAAGAGCCAGAGCGAGAGGCGCAAGACGTTGTTCGAAAGATCAAGGCAAACCCCGAAGAGATCTATCTCACCGGCCGAGAACTGTATGTCTACTATCCCGACGGCATGGGACGCTCGAAGGTGTCAGCGGTGATTGACAAGGCGTTGCAGAAAGGCGGCACCGCCAGGAATTGGAATACGGTCACGAAGTTGCTCGAGATGGCAGAGAAGCTGGAGGGGAACAAAAGATAGGTCTCAGGCCTCGGTTGTCAGTTGTCAGAAAAACCAGTCGCCGGCACGGCACAAGCCATCGTTCAACGTGTTTCTTATTGCTTTTTCGCACTAGAGAGGAACTTTGCTCTGAAAGCCAAGAACTGAGATCTAAGGTAGCCGTCCGAGGTGCCCAATCCCCCATCAACCGCCGGGGCCTAAGTTGTTCGCATCAACTCTTCCGGACATGTTCCATCGGACCTGAACCCAACTTGTAACCCCGTTCCACCCCGTGCAGCCTTGTGATAGTGTTGCAAATACCCCATATTCTCTGAGGTTTGGCTGGGTTTCGTGGCCTCCGTGTCCTCAAAACGTAAGCCGGGCGTCTACATCGCGTGGAAGACAGTTACCTACCGCAGCGTGTTGCTGATCCTGCTGGTGGTGGTATCCGTCTTTGGGATTGCCATGCACTTTGCTTTCCCGCAGTTTACGGATTCGACGGTGAAAGCGGCCAGCGGGCTGGCCACCGACCTCCTGGAGAAGGTTGCGGGTATGAGTCCTGCGACCGAGAGGGCGGGCCCTGGTACGGAAAAGCAGGCGCGCTTCACGGCTCTCGATGGGACGGTCAAGATCAAGAAGTCGAGCAGCAATACCTGGATCACAGCGGACTACAACATCCCGCTCGAAAAGGGAGACGTGATCCAAACCGGTTCCGAAGGACTGGCCAAGGTGGTCTTTAACGATGGGACAAATTACACGGTCAAGCAGGATTCGCTCATCGTGATTGAAGAAAACTCGGCAAACGATCAGCAGCAGACCAATGTTGCCGTGGCGGTGAGCATTGGAACCGTGGACTTGTCCACTGCCGCCTATACTCAGGGATCGAAGTCGCAGGTGATCGTCTCGGGTGCTACGGCGTCGTTGGGACCGGAAAGCGCGGCTATGGTAAGGAACGATCCCAAGAGCGATGAGCACGAGATCCTGATGAAGAAGGGCAACGGCGAAGTCGCTCGCAACGGTCAGACCGTCCGCCTGTCAGACTGGGAAAAGGCGACCTTCAAGGCGACTTCGGAACGAATCGCCAAGGTTAAAGAAATCGGACCGCCGACTCCGATTTCGCCGGGGAACATGATTCCGATCTTGACCACCGGAGGCGCCAGAACGAAAGACGTGCAATTCACCTGGTCGCCGATGACGAACGCGGTCGGGTATCGTCTGCGCATCTCCCGAAATCCCTATTTCTCCTCAACCATCGTCGATAAGGCGGTGACGACCGCGGATGTGACGGTGACGGGTCTGGGCCTGGGGGCCTACTACTGGATGGTGCAGTCGCTGGACGCCAACGGGAAGGAGTCGGTGGAAAGCGAGAAGAACCGGTTCACCATCATTCCCAAGGGCAAGGACGCGGTGGCGATCGACCTGGAAATCGACCCGCTGATCCAGCACGGACACGTGATCGAGGTTACCGGCAAGACCGAAACCGGCGCGCGGGTGATGGTCAACGGCCGCGAAGTCCCGATGGTGACCACGGACGGCAGTTTTCACTACTTTACCCCGCCGTTGCCGACCGGCGAGAGCATGATCACCGTCACAGCGCAGAATGCGCAGGGCGGTGTAAATACGAAGCAGCAGAAGGTCGTGATTCAGTAGCGGGCAGGGAACGATTCCCGGAGTGCCTTTCCGGGAGGCCAAGAACTTTCGTTCCGGCGGTAACCAGGGATATCTCATAGAATCAGTGAGGGCCCCCACTCCGCCGGACCAAAACAAAGCCGGGTTCGACCGGACAGGACGGCAGTCCGAGACGAGAGAGAAGTCACAGCATGTCATCCAACGGATTCCACTCCAGCGCAGGGCGCTTTCACAATCTCCGGTCGTTGTTCAGCATCTTCTCAAGCGACCTCGCGATCGATCTGGGCACGGCCAACACACTGGTTTACGCCCGCGGCAAAGGCATCGTGGTGAACGAGCCGTCCATTGTGGCCATCAACAAGAACACCGCGGAAGTCGAGGCGGTTGGCAAAGAGGCGAAAGAAATGCTGGGGCGCACGCCCGGCAACATCGTGGCCATCAAGCCGATGAAGGACGGCGTGATCGCCGACTTCAAGGTCACCGAGAAGATGTTGAACTATTTCATCCAGAAGGCGCACAACCGCAAGATGCTGGTGCACCCGCGCATCGTCATCGGCGTGCCTTCCGAAATCACGCAGGTGGAGAAACGCGCGGTCATGGATTCCGCCTACCGGGCAAAGGCCAGCGAAGTCCACCTGGTCGAGCAGGCCATGGTGGCGGCCATCGGCGCGGGTCTGCCTATTACCGAGCCCAGCGGCAACATGGTTGTCGACATCGGCGGCGGTACCACGGACATCGCAGTCATTTCTTTGAGCGGCATCGTCTACTCACGTTCCGTGCGTATGGCCGGCAACCAGATGGACGAAGCCATCATGAATTACCTGAAGCGGAAATATAACCTTCTGATCGGCGAGCGCACAGCCGAACAGATCAAGATTGAGATTGGGTCGGCCTATCCGCTGGACAAGCCGCTGACCATGGAAATCAAGGGGCGCAACCTCATTGAGGGCGTGCCCAAGACTATTACCGTCGACGACAGCGAAATCCGCGAAGCCTTGAGCGAATGTGTTTCGACGATCATGAATGCGATCCGCGTGGCGCTCGAACGCACGCCTCCGGAACTTTCCGCGGATATCAGCGATCGCGGAATCGTGCTCACCGGCGGCGGAGCGTTGCTGAAAAACCTCGACAAACGCATTCGGGAAGAAACCGGGTTGCCGGTATCCATCGCCGATGATCCGCTGTGCAGCGTGGTGCTGGGCACGGGCAAGATGCTGAGCGATTTCAAACTGCTCAGAAAGATTTCGATCGAATAGCAGTTTCGGGTTTCGGGTTTCAAGTTTCTGGTGTGCCTTTCCCCTCGCCTGCATGGGCAGTTCCGGATGGATGGCGCGGCTGGTCCCGGGAAACTCGAAACGTGAAACTGGAAACTTGAAACTGGTGTCATGGAATCCGTCCTCGGCCGTTATAAGAATCTGATCGTGCTGGTGGCAGTCCTGTTCGCCCAGGTGCTGGGACTGGCTGTCCAGGTGAAGCGCACGACCGATACCGAATCCTCCCGCCTGATTCGCGTCTGGGCGGTCAGCGCCGTCACTCCCTTCGAGAAAGTCCTGGTTTGGATCCAGACCGGAACCGGCAATCTCTGGCACAACTACTTTTACCTGCGGGGTGTGCGAGCTGAAAACCGTGAACTCAAAGCGCAGATCGAGCAGTTGCGGCTCGAGCAGGTGCGTCTGAATGAAGATGCTGCGCAAGCCCGACGATTGCAAGCCCTTCTGGGTTTCAAAGAGCAGTTCATTTCTGAAACCATGCCCGCGCAGGTGATCGGGTCGGGCGGTAGCGAGCAGTCTCGGATCGTCTATATCGATAAAGGGGAGCATCAGGGCATCAAGCCAGATATGGCGGTCATCACCGGGACCGGCGTCGTTGGAAAGATTTTGAAAGTCTTTCGATCCACCTCTCAGGTATTACTGATCGACGATCAGAGCAGCGGGGTCGGCGGGATTCTGGAGAAGTCGCGCTTGCAGGGAATTGTGCGCGGGACTCCGGCTGGGGAAGTGGTTCTGGAAAAGATCATGAACGACGAAGCCGTCCAGCCTGGCGATGTTGTGCGCACCAGCGGCGGCGATCGGATCTTTCCAAAAGGATTGCCGGTTGGAACCGTGACCCGCGTTTCGAATGGGACAGCATCTGACTTGTTTCTGAATATTCGGGTGAGGCCAGCTGCAAATCTCAGCAGGCTGGAAGAGGTGCTGGTGGTTACGAAGATTGAGGAGAAGGAGGTTACGCCGGCCGAAACCGGCCCGGTACGAGCCGCCGATATCCTGTCGCAGCGCCTGCCTTCCGTTCCAGATAAGCCCGCTCCGGAATCCCAGCCTGCGCCAAATGATGGGTCAAAGGCAAGCCAGACGACCCCTGTGCCGAAAGCTCCCGACAAGTATTCCGCACCCGGCGTTCCACAGCCGAACGCGCTGCAAACGGGACAAGGCGTTGCGGCTCCCGTCGTCCGGACCCAGACAGCGGCTCCTGCAAAGCAGGCGCCCAATGTTCCGGCGCCCAACACGGAGACCGCCCCCGTCGCATTGAAGACTGCAACCGAGCACAAGCAACCGCCTGCGCCGATCAAAGTCGCCGAGCAGGCTCCCGCTGCGCCGAAAGCGAAGCCGACAGCCCCTCCGGAGGCTCCGCAGCCGGCTAAGGCTCAGGACGGGCCGCAATAACGTGCCGATTACCTACACATCCGGGGAGCAGGTAGAAGTCTACCGGTTCAGTATCCCGTTCACCGTGCTGGTCCCGGTGACCGCACTGTTCCTGCAGGCCTGGTTGCCGCGGCAATTCCCTTTCTTCGCGATGTTTGACCTGCCGCTGCTGGTGACGATCTTTTTTTCTATGGCGCGGAGAAACCCAGTGTCGGGTCTGATCACGGGCGCGATCATCGGAGTCTTTCAAGACGCGCTCACGGGTCTCCCGATTGGCATCAACGGCATTGCCAAGACCGTGGTCGGGTACGGCGCCTCCTCGCTGGGCGTGAGGCTGGATGTCGAAAACGCCGGAGCGCGGTTGCTGGTGACCCTGGTCTTTTACGTGGTGCACGAAATTGTCTACTTCGTCGTGGCTCGCGGGATGGTGGCCCTGAGCTTGCAGTGGAGTTGGCCGCATGAACTGGGCGCAGCTTTGGCCAATGCCATCGTCGGAGTGATGCTGTATCTGGCGCTGGATCGCTTCAAGCAAAGAACTTGATGGCTGATGGTCGTTGGCTGATGGCTGGTGGCAATTGCTTTCGGCTAGCGAGAAAATATTAGGGATGAAGGGTTGGTGGCAGATCATAGCTTGTGAATTCGTGATGAACAAGGATTGCTCCACGAAGTCAAGCTAACGGCTAACGACGAATAGCCAACGGCTGCCCTTCTATGTTTGGTCGAGACGAAAAAGTATCGGCGATTCGGCTGACCGCGGTGCAGTACATCATCCTCGTCATCTTCATGATCCTTGCCTATGGGTTGTGGCGGCTTCAGGTCATGCAGAGCGACGTGTACGCGCAGTTGGCGGAACGGAATCGCATTCGGAACGTGCCCATTCTGGCGCCGCGGGGAAAGATTCTCGACCGCGAAGGCCGCACGATCGTGGATAACTATCCATCCTTTTCCGCGCTCTTGTTGCGGGATGCCTCGCGCGACTTAAATGCGGACGCCGACGTGATCGCGAAGGGCTTGCACCTCGATGCCAAGGAAGTTCACGAGCGGATTCGCAAGTTCATGTCGATGCCGCAGTACCAGCCCATCTTTCTGAAAGATGACATCACGCCGGACGAACTGGCATTTATCGAGGCTCACAAGAACGAGTTGCCGGAACTCGACACCATCATGGCGCACCGCCGCCTTTATCCGCGCAACGGGTTCATCGCGCACCTCATCGGGTACGTGGGTGAAGTCACCGAGGACATGCTCAACCAGCCGCAATTCGAGCTCTATAACCCGGGAGATGTGGTGGGCGTGTCGGGCGTGGAGAAGCAGTACAACCAGATCCTGATGGGCAAGAACGGCTCGCGGCGAGCGCTGGTGAATAGCCGAGGAAGAGAAGTCGGGCGTCTCGATGAAACGGCTGCGAGTCCCGGGAAACAGATCAAGCTCACGATCGATGTTGACCTGCAGATTGCCGCCGAGCAGGCCATGGAAGGGAAGAACGGAGCGATGGTCGCCATGGATCCGCGCAATGGAGAGATCTTGGCAATGGTGAGCCGGCCGACCTTCGATCCCAACGATTTTTCCGTGCGAATTTCCCGCGACGAGTGGAACCGCCTCGTCAATGATCCGGACAAGCCGCTATTGAATAAAGCCATTCAGGCACAGCTCGCTCCTGGATCGACCTTTAAGATCCTGATGTCGTTCGCTGGTTGGCAGGAAGGCATTGCGCAAACACTCAACGTACATTGCAACGGCGGAGCCACGTTCTATGGCCGCCGTTTTGGATGCTGGGTGAAAAGCGGTCATGGAGCAGTGGAACTTGAAAAAGCCATTTACCAATCCTGCGACGTTTTCTTTTACACGCTGGCGGAAAAGCTGGGCATCGATCGCATTGCCAAGTACGCTACTGCGCTGGGGCTGGGGCAGAAGACGGGGATCGACCTTCCGAACGAGGTGAGCGGCGTCATGCCGTCGGAAGAGTGGAAGATCCGGAACTTCAAGCAGAAGTGGTTCGCAGGCGAGACGATTTCTGTGGGGATTGGCCAAGGCGCGGTCGCCACCACGCCGGTGCAGTTGATGCGCGCGATCGCGGCAATCTCGATGGGGGGCCGCATGGTTGTGCCTCACGTGATCAATCCCAGCGACCTGCCTCCGGGCTACGTTGAGGCCGGCCGTTACACCGAGGTAAAGAGCATCCCTATGGATTCGAATGGATGGACATTCATCACCGATGCCATGGGCCGGGTGTTGCTGCCGGAAGGGACTGCTCCCTCCGCTCACATTCAGGGAATTGATATCGCCGGAAAGACCGGCTCGGCGCAAATCGTCTCTCTGGCGCTCCGCGCCAAGCATGCGAACAATGACGACTTTGCCCAGAACGGTTGGTTCGTCGGATTCACGCCGCGCCGAAACCCCGAGATCATTGTGGCGGTGCTGTTCGAAGGCGGCGAACACGGCAAGTTGGCGGCACGCTTGGCAACGCAGGTGATCAAGGCGTATGTCGACAAGCAGCGCCGCCAGCCGACCAAGATTGCCGGCGGGGCGGGCAAGGCGGAAATCGGCGCGCTCTGGAATGAGCCCAGCGACGAAGGCAACGACCTCCGAGCCGGCCACTTCTTTGTGGAAGCTTCAAAAGGCAGGTTGCCGGTAGCGACGGCTGCACCGGGAATGAACTGAGACCGAGAACTGAGAACTGAAGCCTAATGTCTCGCTACGTTTCCTACCGCGACTTCGATTGGCTCCTGCTGATCTTTGTCCTGCTGATCTGTGCCTTGGGTGTCATGGAGATTCGCAGCGCTACCGTGCACACCAAGTTCGCCGGCGCGCACATTAAGCAGATGTATTGGGTCGTGGGTGGGGTCGCGGGTATGTTTCTGTTCAGCTTGCTGAACTACCAGGCCCTGCTCGACAAGGTTCATTGGATTTACATCGGTGCGATCGCGTCCTTGATGGCCGTGATGGTGTTCGGCCAAACCTACCTGGGGGCGCGTCGCTGGATCAAAATGCCCGGCGGCCAGCACTTCCAGCCATCGGAGTGGGTCAAACTGATCCTGATTCTTGCGGTGGCTAAGTATTTCGCCGACATGCACCAGCGGGAACTGACCTGGACCGACTTCGTCAAGGCCGGGGCGATCGTCGGTGTTCCGATGTTGATGGTTCTCCGTCAACCTGATTTGGGCACGGCGCTCACCTACATGCCCATTGCGATCATGGGCCTGTTTCTGGGTGGCCTCCGTGCCAAGCAGGCGCTTATTGTTCTTGTCCTCGCTGGGCTGATCATGCCGTTGGCCTGGCATAAGCTAAAGCCCTACCAGAAAGATCGTTTGATCAGTTTCATGGAGCCCGAGGCCGACAAGCAAGGTTCGGGATACCAGGTGATTCAATCGCTGATTGCCGTGGGTTCGGGCGGCCTCTGGGGAGGGACCGGCACCCAGACTCATCTCTCGTACCTTCCCGTGCCCCAAACGGACTTTATTTTCGCGGCTTTTGCTGAGGAACATGGATTCGTAGGAGCCCTGGGGGTGCTCCTGTTATACTTCATTGTGCTGATGCGGTTGACTCAGAACGCCCAAACGGCGCCCGACCGCGCCGGGACGTTCGTGGTCATGGGTGTGGTGGCTGTGCTTAGCTTCCATATTCTGGTCAACGTCGGCATGGTAGTCGGCTTCATGCCGGTTACCGGAATACCCTTGCCTTTAATGAGTTATGGCGGGTCTTCCGTTCTGTTTATGTTTTTGGCGCTGGGATTGGTGATGAACGTCCGCATGCGTCGCTTTGTGAACTAAGGCAGGATGGCGACCGGCAAGGCAGCTTCACCGCGCTGGCCATAGGCGGTCCAAACAAGATTACGATCGCCCTCGCGTAAAGAGGGCACACACCGGCCAGAAAGAGAGTTAGAGGCCGGGCAGGATTACAGCAAGCGCTGCCGGGCGGGAAACGGCCCCCTCCCCATGGTGGAGAGAGCGGTCACAACCCTGGCGAGAACGCAGATTGCGATAAGTGCAAAAGATTCCCAAGCTTCCGCAAAGGATTCGCTTCTGGGCTATTCCCCAGGAGGCAGGTCCACTTGTAAGTGGACTGGTACCCATCGCGACGCTCGATCCTCCCCTGCTCTCCCTGTCTTTCTTCCGGTGACGCTGTCGGCCTTGAGATGGCCGCAGACCCCGGAGTATGAATGACTAAAGAATTGTTTGTAACCTCGACCCCGCACGAGACCAAAGTGGGACTGGTCGAGGATGATCAACTTGCCGAAATTTACCTCGAACGCGAAAACGAATACACCCTGGCAGGATCAATTTACAAAGGACGCGTGACCCGCGTGCTTCCTGGCATGCAATCGGCGTTCGTTGACATCGGCCTGGAACGCGACGCGTTCCTCTACGTTTCCGATTTCATGGAACTGGAAGAGCACGACGACGACCTCACCGACATCGTGCCCACCAACCGCCCTCCCGTTCAGGAGAGTCGTCCGCCGCAAGCGCGAGCTGAATCGATGGCAGCGCCCGCCGAGGGTGCCTCGTACGTGATCGAGTCCGAACCATTTACGGAAGAAGCAACGAGCGAAGTCGCTGCGGCCCCAGCCGCCGCTGAACCGGAGAGCGGCGACAGCCAGCCCCGGGAACGCGGTGGCGCGGATCGCGGAGGTTGGCGTGGACGCCGTCGTCGTCGCGGGCGGCGCGCTGAGCGCGATGACCGCTACGAGCGCAACGATCGTGGTCCGGCAGAGTCGCGCTTTGCGCGTACGGCAGCAGCGGATACATCCAGCAGCCCTTCGGCGCCCACCCGCTCGCGTACCCCGGACTACGGGCCGCCTCCCGGGTATCAACCGATTATTCTGCCCGGCGAGTCGATCTCCAAATACCAACGGCTTGCGCAGCAGCCCTCCGCTGCGGCGATGGGCGCCACTCCATCAACAGCCCCGGTCGCTCCGATCGTCAACGGATTTCCGGACGACGAACCCCTGTTCGCCACCGGGCTGACCGAACCTCTCCACGAGCAGCACGGTGACTTCGACCATCGCGAGGAAGCCGTTCACCAGGAATGGGAGCGCGAACATGCCCTGCAGGACCGCATGAATCTCAGCGCCGCGTTCACGGAGCAAACGGCTGACCAAGCCGTCACGAGAGAACTCGACCGTACGACGATAGAGCCGGAATCCCAATCATTTGCTGCGGCCTCACCCGCGGTTTCGGAAGAGGTTGTGCCCAGCGAGCGTCCCTTGGGAAGTGCGGCGGGCGCCGTTCAGGAAGAGGAGATCATCGAGGAAGAAGAGGCTGATCTCACTTCTTATGTCGAGGATCTCGAAGAAGATTCAGCCTTCGAAGAGTTAGAGGAAGAGACCAGTGCCGCGGAAGACTATCATCCGCCGCGCACGCTGGAAATCGCCGCCACCGGTGAGCCCGCTCCTCAGATCCATGCGGAAGAGTCCGAGCATGCCGTCGGAGCAGAACTCCCGATAGCGCCGGTCGAAGCTTTTTCCGCTGAAGGGGAGACCGAAGAGGAAGCAGAAGAGGATGGCGAGGAAGCGGAAATCGAAGATGCTCAGGCGGAAGCCGAGGCACTCGTCGAAGCGGAAGCGCGGGGCAACGGCACCGTGGATGCTCGAGTGGAGGTTCGTGCACCCGCAAGCACCGCGGGCTATACCCAGCGGGCCCGCCGTCCTGAATTCGACCGTCGCCGCGGACGCCGCGGTGGGCGCCGCTTTCGCGCGGGTGGCGGTCCGACGCGCCGCGAGAACTCGCAGGTTCCGCAGATCAGCGATCTGCTGAAAGAAGGCCAGGAAGTTCTCATCCAGATTGCCAAGGAACCGATCGGCAAGAAAGGAGCGCGCATCACCAGTCACATCGCGCTGCCCGGGCGTTTCCTGGTTTACATGCCGACGGTGAACCACACCGGCGTGTCCCGGAAGATTTCGTCGGATGAAGAGCGGCAGCGGCTGAAGCGCATCATCATCAGTGAACGGGAGAACGGCCAAGGTGGGTTCATCGTGCGCACCGCCGCCGCAGGCGCGTCCGAGGACGAACTGCGCGCGGACATCCGCTTCCTGAAAGGCCTGTGGCAGGAAATCAAAACCCGTTCGGAGGACTCCAAGGCTCCCGCGCTCATCTACCACGACCTCAACGTTGTGGAACGCGTGCTGCGCGACCAGGTCACGTCGGATTTCTCGGCGATCTGGGTCGACACCGAGCAGGAATACGAGCGTATCCTGCGCTTTGCCAACCGCTTCCAGCCCGCGCTGGTGCGGCGCGTAAAGCTCTACACCAAGGAAACTCCTCTCTTTGAACAGTTCGGCCTCAAAGAAGAAATCGATAAGGCGCTCAAGTCGAAAGTCTGGCTGAAAAGTGGCGGCTACATCGTCATCAATCAGACCGAAGCGCTGGTCGCGATCGACATCAATACCGGCAAATACGTCGGCAAAACGGCGCGACTGGAAGACACCATCGTCAAGACCAACGTCGACGCGATCAAGGAAATTGTCCGCCAGATCCGTCTACGCGACCTGGGTGGCATTATCGTGATCGACTTTATCGACATGGACGAGCGCCGCAACCGCCAGAAAGTCATGCAGGCCCTCGAAGAAGAATTGCGCAACGATCGCGCGCCGTCGAAGGTCCTCCAGTTTAACGATTTCGGTCTGGTCGCGATCACGCGCAAGCGCGTCAAGCAGTCCCTGGAACGCACCATCGGCTCGCCCTGCCCATACTGCGAGGCAACCGGCTTCGTGAAGTCCGTGAGCACGGTGTGCAACGAGATTTACGTGGAGATGCGGAAGATGGCCAAGCACCTCGATCGGCAGGACGTCATGCTGCGCGTGAATCCGGAAGTTGCCAAGGCCTTGAAGGCCCAGAATGGCCGCTGGCTGAACGAAATGGAAGAACTGACCAAGCGCACGATCATCGTGAAATCCGATCCGGCGCTGCACGAGGAGCAGTTCGACATCAACTAGTCTTAGGGGAAAATGGAGCGACGGGCGTCCCGCCCGTCGGGCCGGGCGAAAGCCCGGCTTTCTTTTCTTGTGATGTCGATTAACCCGAGGCGAACGGGTTCGCGGGAACTAAGTGACCGCTAGCGTCTTCACGACAAGTTCGGCGCGCTCGCGCAGTTTCTGCAAAGAGCTTCGTACGGCGTCAGCATGTACGGTATCGCCGCCATCCTGAGCGTGGGCGACGACTCGTTCCCCAGCCTCATGCATCAACCGCGCCACCTCCAACAGCACCATCAGCGCGTCCGCACGCAGTTTCCAGAGAGAGGTCGCGGGCTGGCAGCGTTTCAGTTCTTCCAGTTCCGTTTGGATGCGGGCCATCACGGCCACGCTGCGCAATAACGCCTGCCCCACTTCGGCGCGCAGGCTTTTCTCTTCCAGATAATCGGCGCAATAAGCCTCTACCTCGGCGGGGGTCAGGTTTAGGTTGAAGAACCGCATCGGCACGACCTGGCGGAATTTCGGATCGGCCACCCGCACAAAGATTCGGATCGATTCCTCCACCCGGCGGAGTTTCGCTTCTTCCAAGGAAAGCTGTTGTGCTGTGACGGGCACGGCCAAAGGTCTCGCGGAGGATGCTGGTTTGGCTCCCACGCGCGCAGGCTTGGCGGCCGCTGCCGTCCCGCCTGTGCTCTTCGCGACCGCTGCGGGAGGATACGCCCGCCGAATTCGGGGACGCTTGTCGATCTCTTTCTTCAGCTTGGAAACCCTGCGAAACTTGTCCAAGGCGGCCACGTAGTCGATCTTCAGCAGTTCCCCTTCTTCCAGGGCCTGCACGTGCTCCACCGTGACGTCCACCCCGTCCACATTGCTCAAAATGCTGCCGCCCAGGTCTTCAACCGCGCGCGCGAAATTTTTGATCTCGGAGATAGCCGCGTGAAACAGTTCGTCAAAGCGTGCACCGATTGCGGCATTGTACGGAGCGATGGTGGCCAACACCCCGGGGTGCGAAAACGACCGCCCGAAGGATTGTTTCAGCTCCCGCACACGGGAAAGAATGCCGGAATCAATCAGGGCATTGAAGTTCTGGAATCCCTGGATCTGCTCGCGTAAAGGCTCAAATTCCCGCAGCAATTGCACGTGCTCTTCTGGCAAAAGCGGAGTGTCCGAGTCGGCCAGAATTTCGATCAAGGCAATCTCAAAGGGCGATAGCGGCAGTGCTCCATCGAGCCCGTAGCCCCGTCGTTCCCACTGCCCAGGAACACGCGGATGACGGTACAGGAAGGTGGCGACCAGGTCCGTCTTGTCCCGGTCGGCTTCTGAAAAGTCGCGCTTGCGCGTGTAATAGCGGATCAGAGCTTCGGCGATTTCCGGATCGGTATCCGTCGTCAACGCCTGCCGAACCATGGCCGGCGTGATGGCCATGTCCAGCAATTGGAGCCAGCGATGCATCTTGCCCAGGATTTCCCGCAGGTCGGAGTTGGCCTGATGAATCGCCTCATCTTCGAGGCCGGGATGGACGGGGAGGTCGCCATGAAGATAATCGCGCAGCAGCTTCTGGTAGAAGCCGCTCACATTCGCGAGGATGGACAACTCCCACTTTGGATCTTCGAACAAGCCTCGGCTCCTAGCAGGGACCAGCCCAGCTCACAACTATTGGTAATGCAAGGGTAACCGAGGCTCATAAAATCGAAACCTTACTTCGGTGCACACACTTCCACGTAAAAGCCTTTGCCTCTCTCTAGATGGGGCACTTCAAATTTCTTCTGTTCCGCTCTCATTGCCATCTCTCCTCCGGCTGTTGCCCGGCCGGAATGACAAGTTAAACAGTTGACCTTGACACAGCACCGGTACTAGCGTGACGGGAACGGAAATTCTATGACTTATGTAAGTCATTGATTATGAATAGTTTGCATTAGCGCGTGTCACGGCGTCGCAGAGACTCAATCGAACACTACGGTCTTCTTCCCGTAGAGCAGGACGCGATTGTCGATGTGCCAGCGCACCCCGCGGGAGAGCACCACTTTTTCCAGGTCGCGGCCTTTCTGAATGAGATCTTCGACCGAATCTCGGTGGGAGATGCGCACCACGTCCTGCTCGATGATGGGTCCATCGTCGAGTACTTCGGTAACGTAGTGGCTCGTGGCGCCGATCAGTTTAACGCCGCGCTGGAATGCCTGGTGATAGGGTTTCGCACCCACGAAGGCGGGCAAAAAGGAGTGGTGAATGTTGATGATGCGATGGGGAAAAGTGGCGACGAACTCGTTGGACAGCACCTGCATGTAGCGCGCCAGCACTGTGAAGTCGATGTTGTGTTCGCGGATCAGCGCGATTTGCTTCTGTTCGGCTTCACGCTTGTTCTCTTTGGAAACGGGCACGACGAAGAAGGGAATCTGGTAGAAGTCCGCGACGGGCTGGTTGTCGGCGTGATTCGAAATAATCAGCGGGGTGTCGCAGTTCAGTTCGCCGACTTTGTGTCTGTAGAGCAGATCGACCAGGCAATGGTCATACTTCGAAACCATGATGGCCATCTTCTTGCGCTCGCCGGGCTGCGCGAGACGCCACTCCATGTCGAACTTCCGGGCGATAGGACCGAACTGCTGGGCAACTTCGGAGAGCGGGATGTCGAACTCAGCCGGATCAAATTCCACGCGCATCAGAAACCAGAGAGAATCTGCGTCCGTGTGCTCGTCGGTGTGCAGGATGTTGCCGCCGTGTTTGTAAATGAAGTCGGAGACCGTCGCAACTAGCCCCTTGCGATCGGGACAACTGATCAACAGGACGGCGCTGGTCTTCATAGACGTTGGAATCTTCCTCACCGTCGCGAGAGCAGCTCGCGCTGTAACTCAACGACTCTTCAAATCTTTCAGAATTTCGCGAGCGGCATTGGCTCCTGACCCACCCGTCAACCCGGCGCCGGGATGGGTGCCGCTTCCGCACAGATACAAGTTTGTCAGTGGGGTTCGATAACGCGCCCAGTCGAGCAGGGGACGCATGGTGAAAAACTGGTCGAGCGCTAGCTCGCCGTGAAAAATCTGGCCGGCCGTAAGGCCGTAGGTGTCTTCCAGGTCTTTGGGCGTGATCACCTGGGCGGCCAGAACCAGCTCCGGCAAGTCGGGCGCGTATTGCGCGAGTGTTTTCACCACGGTGTCGCGCAACGGGCCGCGCTGTCTTTCCCAATCGCCCTTCAGTTTGTAAGGCGCGTACTGCATATAGATGGACATCACATGCTGCCCGCCGGGGGCGAGCGATGGGTCGGTGAGCGATGGGATCGTGAGTTCCAGGTAGGGCTGCTTCGAAAAATCTCCATATTTCGACTCGTCAAAGGCGCGCTCGAGGTAGTCGATGCCGTGGCTGATCTGGATGCGACCGGACAGCGCTGCGCTGTCGCCGTTTGCAAGCGCGGGAAATCTCGGCAGAGCGCTTAACGCCAGGTTGACCTTAGCCACGGTTCCCATCATCCGGTAATGCTGCAACTTCTGAGCGAAGTCCGGCGCGAGATGGGTGGGGTCGACCAGTTTTAAGAGGGTGCGTTTCGGATCGGCATTCGAGATGATGACTCTCGCCGGAATTTCGTCCCCGGATTTCAGCACGACGGCGGTTGCGACTCCGTCTTTGACGCGAATCTCAGCGACTTCGGCGTTTGTGCGGATTTCCGCGCCCGCCGCCTTCGCAGAGGAAGCCATCGCCTGGGTTACGGAGCCGATGCCACCGGCAGCGAAGTGTGCTGAACCAGCGGGATGCGAGTCGCCTGCGCCGCGCAGCAACAGTACGAGCGCGCTGCCAGCCGACCACGGTCCAAAGAAGGTTCCAAAGACACCGCGCGCAGCGATGGTTCCACGCAACAGGTCGGTCTCGAAGTATTCCGCGACCAGATCGGCGACCGCCATCGGTCCCCAGCGCAGCAGGCGATACATGTCCTTCTTCCCGAGTTTCCGCAAGGCCCGTCCGGTCTGCAGCATGCCCCACAAGTCGGTTTTGCTGGGATCGTCGATATTCGGGGGGGTGAGCTTGAGCGCATCGCCAATAACGCCGCCCATCTTGCGGATTGATTCCCGCAATTCGGGATAGTTCGTCGAGTCCTTCTGAGAGAACTTTGCGATCTCTTGAGCCGACTTTTTAGTGTCGTTATAGAGCGTGAGCGCGCGGCCATCGGGAGTGAGCGATACAACGCCGATCTCCGGTGTAATCAGCTTCAGACCATGCTTCTCCAACTGCATGTCCCGTACGATGTCCGGACGAATTGGCCCTGCGGTGTGCGCGAGGGTGGAGCATTTGAAGCCGGGATGGAGCTCTTCGGTTATGGCCGCTCCGCCAACTTGTGCGCGGCGCTCGAGCACCAGCGGCTTGAATCCCGCTTTGGCCAAGTAGAAGGCAGTGACCAGGCCATTGTGACCGCCACCGAGGATGACAACGTCGCGCTTGTCGGCCATGGCTAGGCGGCCCCCTTGATGTCTTTCAGAATCTCAAGCGCGGAAAGACGGCCAGGAGCGCCCATAATCCCTCCACCCGGATGCGTGGCCGATCCACACATGTAGAGGTTCTTGATGGGCGTGCGGAACTGCGCCCAGCCCGCGACCGGCCGCAGGAAGAAGAGTTGCTCCAGTGAAAGTTCGCCTTGGAAAATGTTGCCTTCAGTCAGCCCGAACTCGCGCTCCAGATCAAGCGGGGTGACCACCTGTCGGTGCAGGATGATGTCGCGGATATTGGGGGCGTACTCGGCGATTGTGTCAATCACAGTGTCGCCAAAATGATCACGCTCGGTATCCCAGTTCAGGCCGGGGGCCAGTTTGTAGGGTGCGTACTGCACAAAACACGACATCACATGTTTTCCCGGTGGTGCGACGGAGGGATCCGTTAGCGAAGGAATGACCATGTCCATATAGGGACGGCGTGAGAAGTGGCCGTACTTCGCGTCGTCATAAGCGCGTTCCATGTATTCGACGCTAGGCGAGATCGACATCGCCCCGCGCAGATGCGCGCCTTCGCCCGGCATGCATTTGAAATTCGGCAGTCCATCGAGAGCGAGATTCACTTTCCCAGAGGAGCCGCGATACTTGTAGCGGCGCACTTCATCGAGGAAATCGTCGGCGATCTGGCCCGGTTCGATGAAGTCGATGAAGGTGTGCTTGGGGTCCACGCTGGACGAGACAATGTCTGCATAGATCTCATCGCCGTTGCCAAGAACCACGCCTTTCGCTTTCCCACCTTTTACGAGAATTCGTGCGGTCGGAGCTTGCGTGCGAATCTCCACGCCAGCTTCGCGGCCGGCGTCGGCGATGGCATTGGAAATTGCGCCGGTACCGCCGCGCGCAAATCCCCAGGCGCGGAATGCCCCATCAATCTCACCCATGTAGTGATGCAGGAGCACGTAGGCGGTTCCGGGGGAGCGCACTCCAAGGAACGTTCCGATGATGCCGGAGGCGGACATGGTGGCCTTGAGCACGTCGGTTTCAAACCATTGATCGAGGAAATCGATCGCGCTCATGGTCATCAACTGGACCTGGTTGTATTTGTCGCCGCTGGAGAGATCCTGGAAGCGCCGTCCGATGAAGAGCAACTTCATCAATTCTTTGGGATTGAGCGTAGCCGGATCGGGGGGAACCATGCCCAGAATCGGCTTCACGAAGCGGCACATGGCCTGCATGGCTTTGCCGAATTCGTCGTAGGCCTCGGCGTCCAGCTTGGAATGACGCGCAATTTCCCGGTGGGTCTTGCCGTGATCATTCACCCGCCACAGATGGTCGCCGCTCGGCATCGGAGTGAAGGTTCCGTCGAGGGGCAGGATCTCGAGTCCATGTCGAGGGAGATCGAGGTCGCGGATGATCTCCGGTCGCAAGAGCGAGACAACGTACGAGCACACGGAAAACTTGAATCCTGGGAAAATCTCCTCGGTGACAGCGGCGCCCCCGAGGACATGCCTTCGCTCGAGCACCAAGACTTTTTTTCCAGCCTGCGCCAAATACGCGGCGTTGACCAGGCCATTGTGGCCCCCGCCGATCACGATGACGTCGTACTTGTTCTTCGATCCGTTCGAAGCTGCCATATTGTGCCTTTAGCATCAGAGCTTGCGGATCAACCCGGAATCGCAGGGATTGTAGCAAGAGCAGATGAAAACGTTGTGCTGAGAGAAGGCGGGTGGGATCGTTGCCGCCCAGGTGGCGCGAAGAATTCCGGCCAGCGGGGTCAGAGTCCGCTCGTGAGGACGGTCCAGCTACGGATAGCAGTCCAGGGAGACGCCATGGTGGTTGGTTCGTGAATCAAAATGACTTGCTATTCTACCCGGAAGACGCCTTTTTGTCTTTATGGTTGCGCTGCACGCGTGACTATTAGTCAGGCGGAGTTTCCATTGCTGGCACAGCGGGGGGATGAATATAATCCAGCGTCGGGCTTCTTCGACACCCAATTCTTCGGGCCTTTTTTGGACAGCTTGACCACCAAGAACCCGAAGGCACACGAAGGAAATCACAGCCAACATCGAGGATCCTCTTGCCGATTGGAACTGCATTTCACGAGCGAACCTTTCCTCTCTGTCATAGCTTGAACTACCGAGAATGGTCGGGCTACTACACGGTCAGCGTGTACGAAGTGCATCACGAGCATGAGTACAACGCCATTCGCAATGCTTGCGCGGCCATCGACATCTGTCCTCTTTACAAGTACCTGATTACTGGCAAGGATGCGAGCAAGCTCGTCAACCGGGTCATCACACGGGACATCAACAAGGTGGCCGTGGGCCAGGTCATTTATTGCTGCTGGTGCGATGAAGACGGCAAGGTGATCGATGACGGCACGATTTCGCGCCTGGAAGAAAATGTGTACCGGTGGACGGCCGCCGATCCGAGCCTGCGCTGGTTCCGACAGAATGGCCTGAACATGGATGTTCAAATCGAAGACATTTCCGAGCAGGTGGCCGCGCTCGCGCTGCAGGGACCGACGTCGGGCAGGCTGCTGAAGCTTGTTGCGGACGCGGACATCACGAACCTCAAGTATTTTCGCGTCACGCGCGGCAAGATCAGCGGCGTACCCTTGGAGATTTCACGCACCGGATATACCGGGGACCTGGGCTACGAAATCTGGGTTTCCTGGAAGGATGCGGTGAAGGTGTGGGACGTCCTCATGGACAAAGGCAAGCAGTTCGATATTCATGCGGCCGGCATGCTGGCGCTCGACGTAGCCCGGGTGGAAGCAGGGCTGTTGCTGATCGAGGTCGATTACACGAGCGCGAAAAAGGCGTTGATCCCGTCTCAGAAATTCTCGCCCTACGAACTTGGTTTCGGGAAGATGGTCCACCTCGACAAAGAGAATTTCATTGGCAAGCGGGCACTGCAGAACGATCAGAAAAAAGGAGTGCCCCGCCAGTTGGTTGGATTGGAAGTCGACTGGGTCGAAGTCGAAGAGCAGTACGACAAATTCGGCCTGACCCCGGCCGCCCCTACCCAGGCTTCGCGGGTTCCGGTGCCCATCTATGTTGGCGACAAACAGGTGGGCAAGGCGACGACCACTACGTTCTCCCCGCTGCTTAAGAAACTGATTGCCCTGGCGAGTGTCGATACCGCGCACTCGAGCCCTGGCACGAAACTGCAGATGGAGTTGACCATCGAGGCTCGTCGCTTGAAGACGACCGCAAGCGTCGTGAAGTTGCCCTTCTTCAATCCAGCACGCAAGACCGCTGTTCCCGTTTGAGAAGACAACGCACGTTAAAACTAGAATGCGCGGAGTGCCAGTCTGCGCGCTTTTTCTTCCGTCACAAAAATGGGGGGCACACGGTTGTGTGCCCCTCCCCAGAGCGCTTCGGGCGTCGCCCCAAGCTAATTTTCACCCTTAGCGCAAGGATGCGGAAAGGATCACGTCATGCGGCGTGAAGTCCATGGCGACCTCAGTTTCAGCAGCAGTCCTGGGAAGCTGACGTCCGCGATCACTCCCCTCCATCCATATCTGGGACAGGAAGTAGCGGTTCCCGTAGCAGCGGAACACCAACTTCGTACGGTCAGACGGCTTGCTCAAATGGTCGTAGCTGGCATTTACCAACTTGATGGCCTTGTTGTCGGTTCCGCGAAGCACCAGTGTGCCACCCATGCCGATGTTCGAGATCGTGTAGGAACCCGCTGGCATGGTCGTACGATTGACGACAAAGTTGAACGGCACATCCACGTTGATCTTTGTAGCTTGTGCGAATGCCGATCCCGCTGACACCAACAGGCTCAGCACGCCGATGAGAGTAAGAACTTGCTTTTTCATAATCCCCTCCTTCGTGTCGAGAACGGCGGAAGCCAACCAGGATTGGCCTGCATACGAGAGACCCCAATGCTTCGTATCGTTGCTGCTGTTCCGTCCCCACACCCCGCGACGGTGTTGATCACCGTAGTCGCCTTCTACTAAGGCAAGCTGCTTGCCAATCAGGTCAGCGGCGCTGTTGAGCAGGGGTCGCATGCCAAGTTGTTGATTTAGCTGCAGCTAGGGTTTGCAGCCACGTCAACGCCTGGAATCTGCAACGCTTCTACTCGCATTTTCACTAACCGATAGGTTAATCGCATCCGCCACACGGTTAATGACGGGCGGGAGAGTCCCGGAAAAAGTCGCGTGCATCCAACACCCAACTGTGCTAAAGGATCGAGATACAAGCTGGACTATGAATCCTTCCTTGGACGTGCACCCCAGACTCGTAGGCATTTCCGGACCGCTGAAGGACCGGGGTGTTTCGCTTGCGTCGGAAGAAATCTGCATCGGGCGCGACCCGAATAATCATCTTTGGATCACCGATCCCGCATTGTCGCGACAACACTGCGCGATTCGCTGGGATGACCAGCAGTTCACGATTCGTGACCTCGGGAGCCGCAACGGGACTCTCGTAAACGGAAAAAGGATCAGCGAACAGGCACTTCGCCACCGGGACCAGGTAACTGTCGGCGATTCCGTGCTTGTCTTTCTAACCGAGGGAGAAGTCTCGCAGCCACAGCGCAGCAAGGTGGAACTGACAGAGACAACGGAACTCGTAATCGCGCCCACGCTGCTTCATGCCGCCGACGCCATTTACCTGCAACCGGATCGAATTTCGGCCGCGCTCCCGGAAACCGACCGACTGGCACGCGATTTGAACACGCTGCTCAAAATCGCAAACGGGATTGGATCGATCCGAGACCGGGAATCGCTGGCTTGGCAGGTGCTCGGGATGGTCTTCGACGTGGTGCCGGCAGAGCGTGGCGCCCTCTTGTATTTCAACGATGGCATCGAGAACCTTGATTCCGCGATCGCATGGGATCGCGTGGAAGGACCGGGGAATCCCGTGCGGGTCAGCCGGAGCGTCGTCCAGCGTGTATTAAGTGAGCAGGCCGGATTGCTGGTGCGAGATGTGGACTTGGACGATTCTCTCTCCAAGGCTCCAACCCTAAAGAGTCTGCAGATCCGATGCTTGCTATGTGTGCCTTTGATCGCGTCGAACAACGTGATCGGCATTATCTATCTGGACAGCCGAAAGCCGAACCGCCAGTTTGATTCGAACCATCTACAAGTCATGACCGGCGTCGCGAATCTCACCAGCCTCGCCCTGGAGAACATCCGGCACTGGGATGAACTGCGCGAAGAAAACCGGTGCCTGCGCGCCGAGATTGAGCTTGAGCACGGCATGGTGGGTTCCAGCGCGCGCATCGGCGAGATTTTGGATATCATCCAGCGGGTTGCGCCGACGAGCTCCACGGTTCTGATCCAGGGCGAGAGCGGCACCGGAAAAGAGTTGGTGGCCCGCGCGATTCATTGCAACAGTCCGCGGGCAGAGCGTCCTTTTGTGGCCATCAATTGTGCTGCCTTGACCGAGTCGTTACTGGAAAGCGAGTTGTTCGGTCATGAACGGGGCGCCTTTACGGGGGCGCTCTCCCAGAAGAAAGGGAGGATTGAGGTCGCAGAAGGCGGAACGCTGTTTCTCGACGAGATCAGCGAACTGGCACTGGGACTCCAGGCCAAGTTGCTGCGGGTTCTACAGGAGCGCGAGTTCGAGCGCGTGGGTGGAACGCGTTCCATCAAGGCAGACGTGCGGGTGATCGCAGCTACCAACAGGAGTCTTCCCGACAGCGTGCAGGGCGGCAGTTTTCGGGGAGACCTGTTTTATCGTCTGAACGTGGTAACCATCACCACGCCACCTTTGCGCGATCGCCGCGAAGACATTCCCGCGCTAGCGGAGAGCTTTGTCGAGAAGGCGAGCAAGAAGTGCAATGTCCGGAAAAAAAGATTGTCGCAGGCAGCGCAATCGTTGCTCATGCAATACGACTGGCCGGGGAATGTCCGCGAACTGGAAAATGCCATCGAGCGCGCCGTTGTTCTGGGTGCCGCCGAGGAAATCTTGCCGGAGGACCTGCCGGACGCCCTGGTGGAAACATCTTCCTCCGCCCCCGGTGTAGAGGCGAAATATCTCGGGGCGGTCAAGGAGAACAAGCGGCAACTCGTGCTGCAGGCCCTGGAGCAGGCGAATGGATACTACGTCGACGCCGCCAAGATCCTGGGACTGCACCCGAATTCGTTGCTCCGACTTGTTCGAAATCTTGGATTAAAGTCCGTGGTCAAACAGGGCAGCGTGCCGAACGCGAATTGATAGGCGTTGCCGCTTGTTCTATCGGCCCCTAGTCGTGAACCCCGCCAACCTTCGGCCAATTCTAGGTCCGTAGAATATGGCCACGCCGATCAAGACAAGCAATCCTGATAAACCAACGATCTTGAGCACGGCCAGTGGTTTGTTAGGTTCGTCTGGAGGGGGCAGCAACGAAATCGCAATCGTCAAGGTGGTGGTTGCCAGTCCCACGAGCGCGACGAGGCGAGCAACCGGCTTTCCTCCGGGGACGCGAATGACATCCGGTCCCGTCGGTTCGGATTGCAACTTGAACATCGCCGCGAACAAGTACAAGTAAGGGATGAAATAAGTGATCACTCCCATGCTCACCAGAACATCGTAAGCGCCCTTGATGCTAGTGCCCGCCTGACCGAGGAAGATGAACAGGATTCCGAAAACGAACTGGGTGAGCAGCCCGACCCACGGTGTCTTCCAGCGCGGGTGTAGTGCACCGAACACCGGGGGAAGAAAGCGATCAATGCCGGCGACAAACGGAAGACGTGCGACCGCTGCCAAATAGGCGCCGGCGGCGCCCACGTTGCTCAGGGCGATCAGAAACGCCGCGAAAGGGATGACGCTCTCGAATCCTACTTTGTGAGCGGTGCTGGCGATGGCCTGCATCAGTCCCTGAAGGTTGCCGACTTCAGAGGACGGCAGTGCGACCAGGACACCGACGGTTCCGAGAATGTAGCAGAGCGTGACCGTGATTCCGGCCAAAAAGAGCGCCCAGGGAATAGCGCGGCGCGCATTGTTGATTTCATCACCCATTAGCGACGCGGTCTCTGAGCCTGTGAACGCATAGATCAATACCGACCAAAAAATCATGTCGTTGAGATGGGTGCGCGGAGTCATCGAGTGCACCGTAAACGACGTGGCCGATCCGAAGCGGTGCCAGGCGACGGCGCCCATCGTGAGGATGATCCCGACCGGAATCCACATGGCTAGAGCGCCAAGGTTGTGAAGCCACGTGCCAACGTCCAGTCCCCAGATGTTCAGCAGAGTTGCAACCGTGAGCGCCAGAACCGAAAAGACGACGTAGAAAGTAGTATCGCCCGCTAGATGAGCCCAGGCTTTTGGACGAACGTAGAGTGCGTTGCTAGCGGCAAAGTACAAGACTGCGGGAAAGTACGGAAGGTTGCAGGTCCAGTAGGTCCAGGCGGTGATGAAGCCCGCGAAGTCGCCGAACGCGCGCTTGCTCCAGACGTAGATGCCGCCTTCATTGGGGTAGCGCGAGGAAAGCTCGAGAACGGATAACGCCAGCGGCGTGTAGAGGGCCAGCCACGCGCCGATCCAGATCACGATCGAACTCGGGCCGGCGGCGGCGGCGGTCGCGATCCAACGCAGGCTGATTCCAGTAACCACGTAGAACAGGATCAGGTCGCGGAATCCCATCGCCCTCTTTGGGCGGTTAGGATCTTCAGCTTCGGCGATTGAAACGCCCGTGCCAAGCAGACTGTGGCTTTCTGGGATTTCGCCCGGTTTGGCGGGATCGGCCAAGGGTAGGTCCGGAGGTCAGCCCGAGCCGCGAGGAGGAGGCTGGGACTGAGAACAGATCATACCCGAGTGCCGGCGAGAGCAACACAAAACAGTTTGCACGCTGCAGGAGACGCTGTTCAGGAGGGAAGCGGCAGGATCGCAGAATCGGTCGACACCGGGGCGGCTTTTTGTACTTGGAGAATCTTGCGCACCAGCGTCTCCGTCGAGAAGGGCTTATTCAGGAGAACAGCATCGGTGCCGATCCCGGCATTCTCCAGAGCAGCAGCCTCGGTGTAGCCCGACATGAAAATGACTGCGAAGCCAGTGCGATTACGGCGGAGCTTCTCGACCATTTCGGGGCCGCCCATGCGCGGCATCACGATATCGGTCACCACTACGTTGATATCTCCTGGATGTCGGGCAGCGATCACCAGCGCCTCCAGCCCACTACCTGCCTGTAGAACGTGATAGCCCGAGCGCTCGAGTGCCTTGGCGGCGAGCGCCCGCAAGGGTGCCTCATCTTCCACCAGAAGAATCGTGCCCTGCCCCTTGGGGATCTCGCCGGTCTGCTCGGGTTGAGGTGCAGAAGCGGGTTGGTCCACCGCGGGAAGGTAGACTTTAAATGTTGTGCCAACCCCCACTTCGCTGTAAACCGAGAGGTGTCCCTTGCTCTGTTTCACGATTCCGTACACGGTGGCAAGACCCAATCCGGTACCTTTCCCCGCTTCTTTCGTGGTGAAAAACGGTTCAAAGATGTGAGCCAAGGTTTCGCTATTCATGCCGCAGCCGGTGTCGGTGACAGCGAGCAACACATAGGACCCGGCGGTGACTTCGGAATGTTTTGCCGCATACTCTGCGTCCAGGGTGCAGGGCTGCGTTTCAATAATCAGTTTGCCGCGTCCGGTCATGGCGTCACGTGCGTTCACCGCGAGGTTCATGATCACTTGTTCCATCTGCCCCGGATCGGCTTTCACCCGCCCGATCTGATCGGAAAGGCTGGTGAGCAGTTCGGTGTTCTCTCCTAGCAAGAGCCTAAGCATCTTGAGCATCCCGCGCACGCTGTGATTCAAATCCAGGACCTGCGGTTCGACCACCTGCTTGCGGCTAAAGGCGAGCAACTGGCTGGTCAGTCCGCCTGCTCGTTCGGCAGCGCGTTTGATCTCTTCAATCTGGTGGCGACTTTCAGCAGGGGCGGATTCCAGCAGAAGGTCGCTGTATCCCTTGATGATCATCACCAGGTTGTTGAAGTCGTGCGCGACGCCTCCGGCGAGACGGCCAACCGCTTCGAGCCGGGCGGAGCGAAGCATTCCGTCTCGAGAGAGCAGAAGGCTCTTCCGCATCTGTTCAAATGCACGGGTAAGTTCGGCAACTTCGTCGCGGCCCTGCACCTCGATCTTGAACTCAAAGTCGCCCTGTTCCATCTGTCGGCTGGCCTGGACGAGGTCTTCCAGCGGGCGCGTGATCTGTCGGGAGAGGAAGTATCCCATCATGGCGCCGGTGAGGACGGCGATCGCGCCCAGGATCACCAGCATCTGATTCAAGGCGCTCAAAAAGGTTGTAGCCTGATCGTACGATCGCAAAGAGTACAGGCGAACTGGGTGATCGCCCGCCAGTTCGATGAAACTACCCAAATAGCGTTCGCCCCCAATGTCCATTTCCTGGGTCAAGCGCCCGAGGCTGGCCGATTTTGCCAGCCATTCCTGAAACTGCGGCCAGAGAGAGCGGTTTAACGATCCGGCCAGCACTGTGCCATCACGTTCGAAGATCAACGCGCCATCTCGGAGCGATTCCGACACAGACATAGATTGTGGGGTCAGTTCTTCACCCAAAGCTATGCGCCCTAAGAAACGGCGTTCCGAGCCCGCCCCTGCATGGATGGAGACGAAGTTCAGCGAGTAGAGATGACCTTCCACCAGCCACCAGTCGTGCTTGCCGGAAGAGCCGGCCATTAACGATCTTCCGCTCGCGGTAGCGACCGCTCCCGACTTGGAATGAACCGCCAGCAATTCTCCGCCGGCACTTTCCAGCAGCAACAGATCTGCGCCGCTGGTACGCAAAATCGATTCCGAGCCGTCCTGAATGGTGGGGATATCGCCGGTCGACATTAGCGCCTTCAAACTGGGCAGGTCCGCGATGAGAGCTACGCTTTGTTCAGCCTGCTGCCGGCGTGCATTCTCCACCTTGCTGTAAACCGTCAGCTCGGTGTGCAGGGTGGCGGCGAGATCCTCCAGAACGTGAGCTCGCATGCGCACCTGGATCAGGGCCAGGACAGCAGCTGTAAGCAGAAACACCACCGCCAGCAAGGAGAGCAGGAGCCTCGTTCTCAGATGCTGGATGGATCGAGTAAACATCGGGGTTCCAGGAAGCTTAATGGGGTCTGTGTGCCGAGGCCAGACACTTTGGTAACCGAAGCGACACACGAGTGGGTAGCAGCGCCCCGACGAACCAGCCCGGCGCGGCCGACTTACTTGATGTGCGATGGGTTAACGGACGGTGCTACGGGTACTCCACACCATCGACTCGGTGGCGAGGTTGTAGTCCCATTGCTGAGCGCCGCTTGAAAAGACCACCGACCGGAAACCGTCCGCCTGAGCTTCGCCGCGTAACGGCGATGAAGTGACGAAGCGGTAGAGGTCGTGTCGGCTGATTCCTTGCCATTCGATCCGCAGAACGTCCCGTTGGTCGCCATCGAGTTGGACGCGCGCATCGGCGCCTGCGCGGCGCAATTGATTCTCGACCCCGGTTGCAAAGGTGGAGCGCGTTTCCATGGTGGCTGCCGCCGGGCCAGCCTTGGCCACCTGTGACTGCGCCAAGGGCGATGGTATGAGCGACGCGATCGTTAGGACGATGGCCGCTGCCAATCCACGACCAGCTACAATTCGGATATTCGATTGAAAGGTTTTCATAGAGGTTGAACCAAGACCCGAAGAATAGTCTGTGCCGGGCAACAATCCCTAGATCACCATGGTAACGTCTGGAATTGTAAAATCATACTTACTCCACCGGGGCGAACAAGTCCACTCGAAACCGACTTGTGCTAAAGGTCCGCAAGCGAGTTCAGGTAACGGTTTACAAGTTCACACGTCCAATCCACCGCGGACGATCTATCCCCGTGAGCCAGCGGACCCAGGTCAAGCGTCCTTCACGGCAGAATCCGCGGCGAGGCATGTTCCTTCCTGAATGCGACGCACCTTTATGCGCTTTTCCGAACTAACCAATCTCAACGTTCGTAATCATCTCTGTACGCCAAAGGAGCGGTCTATGCGCCTTCTGCAGGTTCTGGTGATAACCCTGTTTTCTGCATCTCTGTTATTTGGACAACCGTCACCCAACGCACCCGAAAAGCCAACAGAACTACCCAAGCTTGAACCATTTGACGTGAAAATCACGGATCCCGACATTCAGCCGTGTGACGACTTCTACAAATACGCGTGCGGCAAGTGGCTCAAGAACAATCCCGTGCCTGCGGATCAGGCGGCCTGGGGCCCCGGGGGACCGCTCCAGTTGTGGAATGAAACCGTGCTGCTCCAAACCTTGGAAAAGACGTCGGCAAACGATCCGAGCCGCACTTCAAACGAGCAGAAGATCGGCGACTATTACTACTCCTGCATGGACACCAAGACCATCGAAGCGCGTACGCAGGAATGGCTCAAGCCCGAACTGGATCGCATCGCACAGCTGAAGAGCAAGAAAGACATCGCGCAAGTGTTGGCACACCTTCACCAGATGATTCCGGGGGCCAACCTCCAGGGGGATGATGCGACCAATGCCGCGTTGCTGGGCTTCGCGGGGCAGACCGACTACGACGACGCGTCCCGCAACGTGGCCCAGATTGACCAGGGCGGTATGGGGCTGCCCGGTCGCAGCTACTATCTCGATGATGACGAGAAGTCTAAGGAGATCCGCAAGAAGTATGTACAGCACATCCACAACATTTTTGTGCTAGCTGGGGAGAAGCCGGAACAGGCGGACATGGATGCAGTCACGGTGCTTGCCATGGAGACGGAACTTGCCAAAAGCGCCATGGACCCGATTAAACGGCGCGATCCAAAGAACGTGAATAACAAGATGTCGCTTGAACAGGTTAAGGCCTTGACGCCTTCCTTCGATTGGCAGACTTATCTGACTCTCGTGAAGGCGCCGGCGACGCCGCACTACATCGTGACCTCACCGGAATTCTTCAAGAACCTGGAGAGCATGCTGCAAAAGCATCCCCTGGACCATTGGAAAACGTATCTGCGCTGGCACATGCTGCATGGCAACGCCATCACCCTGAATGAAGCTTTCGTGAACGAGAATTTTGATTTCAATGCCCGAACGCTCGTTGGTGCCAAACAGATTCAGCCGCGCTGGCGGCGCTGCGTGCGCAACACGGACGGAAACCTGGGCGAGGCCCTAGGACAAGTCTACGTCGCGCACGCTTTCCCGCCCGAAAGTAAGCAACGCGTCCTGAAACTGGTAGAGGACGTCGAGGCGGCGATGGACAAGGATATTCAGTCGCTCGACTGGATGACTCCGGAAACCAAGAAGCAGGCCCAGGAAAAATTGCACGCCACCCTGAACAAGATTGGATACCCGGACAAGTGGAAGGATTATTCGAGTGTGCAGGTTGGACGCGACAACTATCTGGCCAACCGGCAGCATGCGGCCACGTTTGAGTTCCAACGTTCCGTTGCCAAAATCGGTACTCCGGTAGATCGCAACGAATGGACCATGACGCCGCCCACCATCAACGCCTACGAAGATCCCCCCACCAACACCATCAATTTCCCCGCGGGCATTCTGCACGCGCCATATTTCGATCCCAGCAAAGACGATTCCGTGAACTACGGAGCAATCGGCTCCATTATTGGGCATGAAACCATTCACGGCTTCGACGATCAGGGCCGGAAGTTCGACGCCAAAGGCAATCTCCGGGACTGGTGGACGCCAGCAGACGCTAAAGAATACGAGGCACGCGGAAAATGCATTTCAGACCAGTACACGCAGGAAGTTCCGGAGGCGGGAGTCAAGCAAAATGGCCTGATGACGCTGGGAGAAGACACCGCGGACAACGGTGGAACCCACATCGCCTTTATGGCTCTGCAGGAGGCGTTGGCGCGGGACGGCAAGGAACTGGATGCCAAGGACGGTGAGGGCATCACGCCGCGCCAGCGCTTTTTCCTCGCTTACGCGTACAGTTGGTGCTCAGAATACCGACCGGAATTATTGCGGCTGGTCGTGTTGACGGATCCGCATTCCTACCCGCGCTATCGCGTCAACAACACACTCTCCAACATGCCTGAGTTCTGGCAGGCATACGGATGTCAAAAAGGTCAGAAGATGGTGCACGAGAATGCCTGCCGGGTTTGGTAAAACGTCGTCTTGAGGAAGTAGGACTTCGCAGAAAGACGGGGCCCCGGCGGCCCCGTCTGTTTTTTCTTCGGACGCGTCTCCCGACCTGCCGCGGTGAGAAACTCTCAATACACCTTAATCGAGGAAACTCGGTCGTTCCAACTGTGGCCGGGCGCAACCTGGTAGCCTTGCAGGTTATTTACGTCATCTCGCAGACGCAGGTTGTGGCCCCCAAAGTTGGAATCTTGATAGAGGGTCACCTCGGCGCGTCCAAAGATCCGAATTGAGGAGATGCGGTCGCCAAATCCTGGGGGCACGTTTCCTACGCGCTCGCCTCTATCCACGCAGAATCGCTCGCCTTGAAAATTGGCATCTCGATAGAAGCACGCTCCGCCCCGCCGAGCGCGGTCGCGGTCCTCGTCCCGGTACTGGTCGTGATCCCGATCCCAATCATGGTTGCGGTCCCGATCACGATCCCAATCGTGATCCCGATCGTGATCCCAGTCCCGGCCCCGGCCTCCTCCTACGTCGATCGAGGAAATGCGGTCATTCCAGCTATGGCCAGGAGCGACTTGATAACTCTGCAGATTGGCAACATCGTCGCGCAGACGCAAGCTGGGCCCACCGAAGTTACTGTCCTGGTAAACCGTAATTTCGGTTCGTCCAAAGATGCGGACGGAAGAGATCCGGTCGCTGAAGCCCGGTGGAACCTGTCCCACTCGCTGCCCGGCATCCAGACAGAAGCTTTCGCCGCGGAAGTCGGCGTCCTTAAAGAAACACGCTCCGCTCCGCCGGTCACGATTTCCATAATCGCCGTATTGAGCGTTTGCGCGCCCCGACCAGGTGAAAGCGATCACCAGCAAAACCAGCCACCACAAGTGATTCAGAAATTTCACGACGATCCTCCGGAGAACAGAATACACCGGAAAACCGCCTGTATTCGCTCACGGAGGACCGTGGGAAGTACAGGGGAAGACACCCCCCTTAAGTAACTTTGTTCTGCCTCGATTACCGCACAAATGTTAGTCCGTGCGGTACAGCATGCGGGAACACGTACGCGTAGAGCATGACAATGATTCCGACAACGGCTCCAAGCGCGACCGAGTGCCACACCACAAACCGGAAAATAGTGCCTTCATTGCCCACCTGTTCGGTCGCTGCCGTGGCGATGGTGATGGACTGGGCGTCCACCATCTTGCCCATCACGCCGCCGGCGCTGTTGGCAGCGCACATCAGCACCGGATCAATGCCCAGCTGCTGTGACGTAATTCGCTGCAGGCCACCGAACAAGGCGTTCGAAGAAGTGTCACTTCCGGTGAGTGCCACTCCCAGCCAGCCCAGGAACGTGCCGAAGAATGGATACGCCCAGCCTGTGCGCGTGAAGGCGAGCCCCAGTACCGCGTCCAGACCCGAATAGCGCGTCACGTAGCCCAATCCCAGCATGAAAGAAATTGCGATGATGGCCAGTCGCATGCGGACCAGAGTGTGCCGAAAAATCTTTAGCAAGCGGAGTGGACTCAGTCCGAGCAATGACCCGGAAAGAATCGCTGCCAGGAAGCAGCCGGTCCCGGTGGCCGAGAGCCAGTTGAAGTCGTAGCGGGCGGCCTCGGGAGTTGGTCTCGCCACGACGGGAGTTGCGCGATAGACCGCATTGTGCAGGTAAGGGACATCCCACCCTGGAGGTCCGGGTCGGACTTTGCCGTCTGGCAGAACTACTTTGAATGCCGGCGTGGTGCTCTGGTTCAACGCCAGCTTGATCTTCGGCAAGCCCCAGAGGAGAACAAACAATGACAGTATCGCAAAGGGCATCCATGCTTTCAGGACCTGCCTGACGGGGTAAGCGCGAATTTTGCTGAGACCATCAAACTCGCTGGGAGCCCACTCGCCACCGAATTGATCGGTGATGGGCATGGCCGGCGGAGGAAGGGAGGCTGCCTCTCGGTCGTAGTCAAAGCGCCAGATTCTGCGAGGTTTCCAAATGTGGAGGAAGGCGACGTTCGCCACAATGGATGCGACTCCACCCATGATGTCGACCAGATTACTGTCCACGTAGTTCGCCCAGAAGAACTGGGTAAGGCCGAAAGAAAGACCGACCACCAGGATGGCGGGGAATACCTCGAAGGTTTTGCGCCAGCCGACCATCGTTCGCACCAGCCAGAAGGGCACAATCACCGCAGTGAAGGGAAGGATGCGCCCGATCATGGCGTTGAGATCGGATTCCGGAAGACCGCAGACGGCAGCCAAGGTGTGGACGGGGGTGCCGATGGCGCCCCATGCGACCGGCGCAGTATTGGCGATCAGGTTCAATGCGGCAGCGTGAAAGGGCCGAAAGCCAAGCCCGATCATAAAAGCGCCGGCAATCGCGACGGGTGCGCCGAATCCGGCGGCACCCTCGATGAAGGCGCCGAAACAGAACGCCACGAGCAACACCTGAAGCCGCCGGTCGGGAGTAATCCCGGCGATTGACTCCTTCATAATCTCGAACTGGCCAGTCTCAACCGATATGTCGTACAGATAAACGGCCGCCAGCACGATCCAGGCAATCTTCAAGAGACCGAAGGCAACGCCGTAACCGAAACTCATGGCCGCCAATGCCAGAGGCATCTTGAAAAACAGAACCGCAACGCCCACGGCAGTCAGCGCACCGCCGATTGCGCAGAGATGGGGTTTCACCTTCAGACCCGCCAGCAGTCCGAACAGAATGAGAATCGGCAGAGCCGCGACCACTGTCGATAGCCACCAGTGGCCGAAAGGGTCGTAGATCTGAGTCCACTGCATGACTCTCACCTCACGCGTGCAAGGGATCTTTGCTAAGGGCTGGTCCCAATGCGAGCTACTGGAATGCGGGGTTGCTAGACTACTCTACAGCCCACACGGCGCGCACAATCTTCCATGATTTCGGCTTCCCAGGCTGGACGTTGGGGGTTCTTCGGATGGGCAATAGCGGTGGGGATTCGCCCCGTGATGTGCAGAAAAACCGCGGCTGAGTGCTTATATGCCGGAACTGGCGCCCGAAAGGCGACGTTGCCTAAGTACTGCAGTGCGTCGGATAGGGCGTAATAGGAGGGATCTCCGGAGGCCCACATCCGATCTCGCTCGGCAAATTTCTCGGGCGCGAAAGTTGCCAAGCCCAGTAGATAGTCAGAACCGTACTCGATCATGTTGATACCCAGGTCGTTCCCGGTATAAATACGAAAATTCGGTCGCTGTACGTCACGCACCGCCAGACGTTCGAGTTCGAGAATCCGGTCGAGAGATGAATGCTTCATCCCGGTGATCTCCGGGATATCCAGCAACCGGCGGAATGTTTCTTCGTCAAAGATCTCGCCGTTGGGCGCAAACATTGGTCCCAGCTCAAAAGCGAGCAGCTGCGAATAACCCCGGCACGCGGCTTGGTAGATGGCGGCCTTGTCCTTTGCAGATTGACCGTGGAGACGCGCAGTCTGGAAGATTATCGGGATGCCACCGTAGCTGGCAATGCACTCGATTTGTCTTCGGTAGAGTTCCACAATGTCGCCGCTTTGATTTTCGATGTAGGCTCCGGCTACGAACGGCGTGCCTGGTCCCAGCGCATCGCGCGTCCAGCGCAACACGTCTTGTTTCTCGCCGTCGGACAGGTAATTGACATACCCGGTGTCCATGTTGACAGCGTTCATCAATCCTGCGTTCTGGGTTGCCTTTAGATGTGCTTGAAACGCATCGATGGCGATTCTACTTTCCTGGTCGTAAGGCAACAGGGCTGCGGCAATGCCCTGTACTTTGCGGCAAGGCTTCAACTGGTTGGTAAAATCCTCAATTCGCATCCCACGTGGCTCCGAAATCCCGGGCAGAAATTAGCGTTTCTTCGCGGCTTTGAGTTGAGCGGCGAACTCGGAATTTTTGTAGTAGTCGTCCAGCGGATAGCACCCGGAAGGCAATCCGTTGCGGGGCGCCGTCGTACAGTCGCTGAAGGTGCGGCAGATGCGCTTTCGCTGGATGGTCTGCCCGTGGCAGGCATCCCAAAGTAATTGCGGATAGGTCAAAACCATTCTGCCCATGCCTACGATATCCACACATCCTTGCCTTACGGCAGCCTGAGCCACGTTGGGCAAGAATTCCTGTAGGTAGCTGTACGCCGAGCCCACGATCGTGAGCTTCGGGAATTGCTGCTTCAGTTGCCGGGTAGCTTCCATCTGACGCGCTACGCCACACAACGGGTCTTCGGGTGGTTGATAACCATCCGATGGTGGATACGATGCCGGCCGCTGAACATGCGGATTGTAATAAGGGCTTCCCGCGGTAAGGTTCACCAGATAGATTTCCAGTTTCTCCAGCAAAGCCAAGAAGTCAATTGTCTCGCTGAGGTCAGCCTCGGTCGGATTGCTAGGATTCACACCAAACCCCCAGCGGTAGGGCAGCAAACCTTCGCGCGATTCCGGAATTCCAGGTCCGGCTTTTCCGTTGCCTGTTCCGGAGTGATCTGGACGGAACGGAATTGTATCGAATGCCGAGATCCGCACACCGATATGGAGACCGGGCGCGACCGAACGCACACCCTGCACAATTTCTCGCAAGAACCGAGTTCGATTTTCAAACGTCCCGCCGTAACGGCCTGCGCGCGTATGAGCGCTTAGAAGCTCGTGGGCTAGATAGCCGTGGCAGTGTTTGATATCGACGAAGTCGAAGCCCAGCTTCCAGGCCCGCTCGGCGGCTACGTGGAAGTCTCGGATGGTCGCCTCAATTTCCGCGTCCGTGAGCAATGGAAAGGCCTGCGGCAGGTTCAGCCGTCTGTCCAAAATCGGATGGTGATAGACGATGCGAGGCTCGCTGCGGTTATACACATTGGGCCGGCAGAAACGACCTGAGTGGGTCAACTGCAACCCGATCAGCAAACCATCCACGGATCCCGTAGTCCGACGGTGTTCCTCGATCAAGGTTGCGCGAAGCTGCGCGAGTCCCTTCTCGGTATGCGGAGCGATTAGCAGCTGATTCGGATTGGCGCGGCCTTCATGCGAAACTGCGACTGCTTCTCCGCCCCAAATTAGCTTGGCGCCGCTGCGTCCAAATTGCTGCCAGCGTCGAAATGTTCTCTCCGTTGGCTGGCCGTCAAGCGTCCCGTCCCAGCCTTCCATGGGCTGCACCGCGATGCGATTGCCGATCTTGAGTTGGCCACTCGCCAGCGACTGCAGGAGCGAGGACTCAGGACCGGACACGACTTCATCGCAAGGAATCTGCAAGGCCAGGGAACTCAGATGCTTCTGAAAGCCCGCCACGTCTTTCACGCTGCCCAGGCGCGGGAATGGGTCGGCGCTCATGCCGTCGGCTCCCGATGTGCGGGCAACGCCAACACTGCAAGGGCGCCTAGGAGAGCCATTCCCACGAGTGCCACGCAGCTTCCGGAGTAGCTACCGCTGCGGTCGCGCAAATGTCCGATCCACCAAGGTGATAAGGCTTCTGCAATTCCCCCTGCGGCGAGCAGTATGCCCATTAGCCGGCCCAACACTTGCACGCCGAAAATCTCCGCCGTCATCAAGGGGATGATCATGTAGTCCCCACCCAATCCGATGCCGAACACAATGGCAAAGACATAAAGTGCTAATTGTGTTCGTCCGAAAAATAGAACCGGAATGGCAATGGCGATGAGAAGGTAAATCGCCAACATGACGCATTTCTTGGAAAAGCGATCGGCTAACCATCCCATCAGCAGACGGCCCACGATGCTGAATGCCAGCACCAGCGAGAGCACACTCGTCGCTTCCGCCTGCGAATAGTGTCGATCCAGGCTCAAGAAGAGTTTCAGATTGTACTGGGTTCCGGTTACCGCTCCAATGGAAGCCATACTGCCCAGGATCAGCAAGTAGAAAGGATAACTCCGGAACGCGCTTCTTGCCGCCGATGAAGGGTCGAGTGGAGCTTCGATTCGCGGAGGAGATTGTCGCAAAGCGAACGCGGGAGGAAGCGCGATTACGATAATCAGAACGCCTAGGATGCGGAGAGCGGTATGCCATCCAAAATGTTGCACCAGGGCATGAGAGATCCATGGAGCTAGTGCGCCTCCTACCCCGATTCCCAGATACGCGACGCCCATTGCCTTCCCACGCGATTTGTCGAACCATCGCGACAGCAGCACCTGTATCGGTAAGGGTCCGCCGAACACGTAGCCGAGAGCGTTGAAGAGGTAGAAGAAATAAAAGAGCCCTAGGCTTGAAATTCCGCCCAGCCCGATGAGCGCTACTGCCGCCAACAGGATTCCGAGCATCATGATGCGGCGCGGTCCAAATTGGTCCACCATCCACCCAGCGATGAACCCGAAGAGGGGCCCGACGACGAGCTTGCTTACCGCGTTCCCGGAGGTGACTTGGGCGCGCGTCCAGCCGAATTGCTGCACCATGAAATCGTAGTAGAAGGGAAGTCCCCACAACGCAATACCCACCGTGCAAAACAGGACCGCGAAGCCGGTGGCCGTAACTTGAATCTGATCGCGCCGAGAGACGGCAGGTGGGCCCGCCTGCACAGTCGCCCCCGGCGAGGACTGCGAATTCTTCGTGACTTGCTGAAGTTCGTCCAAGCTGGTCTCGAGGGTCACGCGTCGGCGCTTTGGGCTAGGCCGGGGTCAGGGTTCGGCGCTTCTGTCCGACGGGTGCGGCGCTTCCGCCGAATTGATTCGAGTGCATGGGTAGAGGCCGCCAAAACGCAGAGCACATAAAACCAGGCGGCATTGGCGGGAATCTGAAGATTGAAATCGACAAAACTGTGTACGAGAATCCCTGTGCATCCCAGAAGACAGGCGAAGGTGACCGCGCTGGCAATTTCATTCGGCCACTCTTGCAGCTTCTTCCAAGCGTTGCGATACAAGCTCGCCAGAAACCAGAGCATGATGGCGAAGCCCGCCAGGCCTGTTTCTATCAGGTGCTGCAGATAGTCGTTGTGGGCATCAGTCACCAGCAGGTCGGTGTAGAAAGTCCGAAATTGCGGATAGACGGTTGGAAAAGCACCCAAGCCCCAACCGAGGATTGGTTTTTTGGCGAACATGCGCAAGCCGTCTCGATCGATCGTCCAGCGTGTTCCTCCGGAAAGCTCCTGCTTGGTCTCGCCGCCAATGGTGGCAACGCGTTTGGTTAGCTCAACTCCGCCGATCCACCCCAGGAGAACCACAACCACCAGGGCAAAGAATCCAACACCCGCAGCCGCCTTGCCGCCAATCTGCATTTTCACAAGAATGATGCCCAGGAAGATCCGTTCCACCGCGATCGCCAGCATGCCTCCGCGCGAGCCCGAGAAGAAGATGGTGCCGACCATGAGGGCCGCTGCCGCTGCGGCCAGCCTGCGCATGCGGCTATCGGCAAAGCGGGTGAGACAGAACACGAGCGGGATGGGCACCAGCATCTCCATCAACCCGGCATAATGATTGTGATTGACATACGGGCCATAAATCCAACCGCCGAATCGCAGCGACCGAGTCCAATCCAGCTTGCTGTTGGACGAGAGGCCTTGGAGGAGGGCGAAGCCTGCCACCGCAACCCCGTACGCGGACAGGGCAACAGCCAGCGTTCTCACTTGAGAATTTCGCTGCAGGCTCTGGTTGGCTAAAAATGCAAACAAGCCATAGGCCACGTACGAGAGGGCCAAGTATAACGTTTGCGGCCATTTTAGCACCGGTCATTGTCGAAGGCGCTGAATTTCCGGGTCCAAAATTCCAGGTCCGTACACAGAAACGTCGGAAACGGCCGCCAGATCCACACAAAATCGAGAACATCAGTCGTCGATGGAGTAGGATTCGAAGGATTGATCCATCCGCGTGCCGCCCGAAGCAAGGCCTCTCCGCTATACTAGCGGCTACCGCCTCAAGACTGACCTGCGCTGGTTGAGGCGATTCTCCTGACGCCCACGGCATGATACCGGATCGATTGCGATCGCCTTGGCGGAGTGGGCACAATTTATGTGAGGCTCTGCGGATGAATTGGTCGGAACAGCTAGTCCTGGTGACGGGTGGAACGGGCTCGTTCGGCAAGAAGTTTGTGGAGATCATGCTGCGCGAATATCGTCCCAAGAAGTTGGTGATCTTCAGCCAGGATGAATTGAAGCAGCACGACATGCGTACCGCGGGCCTGGATCACCCTAGCATGCGCTACTTCATCGGCGATGTGCGCGATCCGGGACGGCTTGAGCGGGCGCTGGAAGGGATCACGATTGTGGTGCACGCGGCCGCGCTCAAGCAGGTACCGGCCTGCGAGTACAACCCCTTTGAGGCAATCCAGACGAACATCATGGGCGGCCGCAATGTGATCGACGCTGCTATCAATCAAGGGGTCCACCGCATGCTGGCGCTGAGCACCGATAAGGCCGTCAATCCCATCAACCTTTACGGCGCGACCAAACTCTGCGCGGAGAAGATGTTCGTGCAAGCCAACGCCTATGCGGGCACGAAAGACACACGTTTCAGCTGCGCGCGCTACGGCAACGTGGTGGGCAGCCGCGGCAGCGTGATCCCGGTGTTTCTCGAGCAGCGCAAGCGAGGCAAGATCACCATCACCGACCCGCGCATGACCCGCTTCTGGATCACTCTCGATCAGGGTGTACGCTTCGTAATCCGCTGCCTGGAACAGATGCACGGCGGCGAAATCTTTGTCCCCAAGATCCCCAGCATGAAGATGATCGACCTCGCGGAGTGCATCGCGCCCGGCTGCGAGATCGAGACCATCGGAATTCGCCCGGGAGAAAAACTCCACGAATCGCTGGTATCCGAGGATGAAGCCCGCAACGCCGTGGAAGTCAAGGGCATGTATGTGATTCAACCTTCGCATCCCTGGTGGAAGAGCCAGAACTGGATGGAGGGCAGGGCATTGCCGGATGGCTTCCGCTACACCAGCGATACGAATTCCGTCTGGCTTACGCACGAACAACTGCAGGAACTGATCGCATCCAGCGAGCCCGACAGCTCCCCCGTTCCCGCATAAGACGCATTCCATGCGCGTGACCTCTGCAAGCACGCAACCACTCGCCGTTGACGGGGGAAGTCCGGTTCGTAAGACGTTCTTGCCGTACGGGCACCAGTCCATCGAAGCAGAGGACATTCAGGCGGTAGTGGATGGGTTGCGCTCTGACTGGCTGACCACCGGTCCGAAGGTCGACGAATTCGAGGAGGCGTTCGCGGCACGCGTGGGCGCCAAACATGCGGTGGGTTTCAGTTCCGGCACTGCGGCCTTACACGGGGCAGCCTTCGCTGCCGGTCCCAACGCGGGTGACGAGGAGGTCACGTCACCCATGACGTTTGCGGCCACTGCGAACTGCGTCCTATATCAGGGTGCTCGACCGGTGTTTGCGGACGTTTGCCCCGACACGCTCAACCTCGATCCGGAGCAGTTGACTGCTCGTATAACGAGGAACACGCGCGCAGTCCTTCCGGTGGACTATGCGGGGCACCCGGTTGATTTGGACCCTGTCCTTGCACTGGCCGAGCGCCATGGGTTCATCGTCATTGAAGACGCCTGCCATGCTCTGGGAGCTTCGTACAAAGGGCGACCCACGGGCAGCATCGCACACATGACCGTTTTCAGCTTTCACCCAGTCAAACATCTCACCACCGGCGAGAGTGGGATGGTGACCACGGACCGCGCCGATCTTGCCGAGAGTCTACGCCGTTTCTGCAACCACGGGATCTCGACGGAAGCAAGGCAGCGGTAGAAATCGGGCCAATGGCACTATGACATGGTCGCTCTCGGCTACAACTACCGGCTGACGGATGTGGCCTGCGCGCTCGGACAATCGCAGTTGAGGAGACTGGATGCGAATCTCGCACGGCGGCGTGAGATGGCTGCTCGGTACACCGAGGCCTTCCGCAATGTTCGCGGTATCGTGCCGCCCAGCGTTCGTTCGGAAGCAAACCCCGCCTGGCATCTATATCCCATTCGAGTTGATCCCGCGGAGTTCAAGACGGATCGTGCTCAGTTTTTCCGGGCCTTGCGTGCGGAAAACATTGGGGTAAACGTCCACTACATTCCCGTCCATCTGCACTCGTACTATCGCGAACAGTTCGGCTACCAGGGCGGGGAGTATCCGATTGCGGAACGGGCGTACGAGCAGCTGATCAGTTTGCCGATGTTTCATGGGATGAATGACCAGGATGTGCAGGACGTGACTGAGGCAGTCCGAAAAGTTGGTTCTCAACTGGCTGGCAGGCACGATGAGTAGCGATGCTGCCTCAGAATTCGACGTTTCCGGCCGCGGTTAAGGTGGCGTTCCACTTACAGTCCCTCTGAGCCGGCACTACCGGAAATACGCGATGCCATCACACATCCCTGCGCGGTACGCTGGCGCAGGTTTCTGACGGAACGGTGGACGGCACAGATTTTTGCCGTTTCCTCTGTCTTGGGCTCCGCCAAAGCGGAACGGCGTCAGGCGGGCCACGTTCCACCGTTCTGTTGGAACTACGGTGTTCCCTTTCTCCTAGTCAGGGCTCTTTGTCTGCGCTGAGTCGATCGTTTACAGCTTCGTCCATGTTTATCTGCAGAGTTTGACGGATCGTTGACCTCGCGCCTTCTGTCTATCATCAAAATCGCTTTCCAAGGAAAGGCTGCGCCCTAGACCGTGCCGGCGCATCTCGAATCCCTGTTTTCTGGAGGACACAACTGATGAGATCCATAGTTTTCACGCTGGTAATCGCAATTCCCGCGCTGCTGCTCGGGATCGCTTGCACGAATCACAAGCAAGCCTCGTACAAGGATTCGGTCAAGACGGCCCTGGAGCAGGCTGACCTCAAGGACGTCGATGTAAGCGAGGACAAGGACCGAAACACAATCACACTGAGCGGCAAACTGCACTCCGATGATGCCAAACAGAAGGCGACCGAAGTCGCCAAGGCAAACGCCGGCGAACGAATTGTGGTCAACGAGGTAACAGTCGAGCCGGTCGGACAGGAATCACAGGCTAAGAACATAGCTTCGAACGTCGATGACGGCATTGAGAACAACTACAAGGCGGCGCTGGTATCGAAAGGCCTCGATAAGCAGCATATCCGCTTTAACGCGAAGAACGGGGTTATCACCCTGAAGGGCAGCGTTAAGACTCCGACGCAGCGCAAAGAGGCCGAGCAGATCGCCCAGAGTGTGCCCAACGTGCAGCAAGTTGTGAATGAAATCGATGTGAAGCGCTAAAAGGCGGAAAGGCGGAGGGACTGGTCCCTTCGCCTTTGTTCGTAAAACGCGAGAATTGCCCGAAGCAGCGAGGGACGGGCGCGTCGCCTGCTTCCGCCAGACAGGTTGGAGCCGGCAGGGTTCTGGCACGTTTTTTAACCCGCCAAAGGAATTTTCCTTGTCCAATTTAGCGGAAGGCGCGATTTCCACTTGCGTTGAAGAGAAGCAAGTCGAAGAGCGCAGGGCGATCGGCTCTGTTGGAGAACGTTTTGCAGATCGGCAGGAGTGGTGAAAGCGACCATGAAAGGTAACTCCTAGGCGAGTGTCTGTCTGAGACTAGTCTGGAATGATGTGGTTCGTTGTGAGCTAGGTCACCCACCCCCGTGAGGATTCACCGATTCGGGGACTTCTCCGCTACCGACTACGCAGCGCGACGGTCTACGTCAATGCCACCGTTCAGTGGGGTCAGATCATCGCGTCGTGTAAGCAGAGTTGCAAGAAGATCTGGAAACCCAAGTCCGCCGTGCTATTCCGTCGCGGAGAGAAAGCCACAGGTATGTTTGTCGTTCTGACTGGAAAGGTGATTCTAGATTTCGGCGTCGATGGCTCGCTGGCAATGAATCACTCATATGGCCCGGGTGCTCTAGTACGCCTGCCTGCCACCCTGACCAAGCGCAACTACAGCATGACGGCCACTGTGACCCAAGACGCAGAACGTGGGTTCTGGCCTTCGGAGGCGCTGAACTCCTTGCTTCGGAAGCGTCCTGACCTCTGCCAGCAGTTGCTGGCGATTCTCAGCGAGAAGATATCCGAAAATCAGCAAGTGGCGAAGGCGCTGCTGAGCAAGGAAAAGGTAGCCTCACCGCAATCACCCGTCGTCTGAGTTGGCAGAGGCTATCCCGCCAAGCTCGTTGACAATAGCGCCCTGCGGACCTACCTCTCTACGTTCGCTCCCAACGTGCATTTGCACAATTCTGATCCGCTTCTCTTGCGCGAAGAGAAATCTTCGGAAATGACGCTCAATCAATTATCTTGGAGATCACCAACCTGTGTCGTCTGTGACATGCATCGCTGCACTGTGGCAACAGAAGGCGCTCTGGTTGTGCGACGCGGGTGCGGCTCGATTGGGGCGAGCTTGGAGCCTTTGAGAGATGCGGTCAACCAGAACAAAACCAGTCAGGGCAGCCGTCAGAAGCATGGCTTCGCTTGAACCCGCCGGGACCCGCGGACTAGAATCGTGTCAGTTTCCAGACTGAACC